>Ga0209482_1000314_pt1 | contig 43383 bp, 65 predicted proteins | sample CoawatmetaG10DNA_FD_187512 | JGI IMG/M metagenome (GOLD analysis project Ga0209482, IMG submission 187512) | Marine microbial communities from the West Antarctic Peninsula - Coastal water metaG104-DNA (SPAdes) (version 2) | ecosystem: Environmental > Aquatic > Marine > Coastal ...
TATGTGGGACTCTTATACAAGACTCACTATGTGGGACTCTTATACAAGACTCACTATGTGGGACTCTTATACAAGACTCACTATGTGGGACCCTTATACAAGACTCACTATGTGGGACCCTTATACAAGACTCACTATGTGGGACTCTTATACAAGAATTATAGTTGAGTCTTTTAGTCAGGTAATCAAACAAAATCGAGAATCACCAGCCCAGACCCCCTACAGTGGAAATTAAGAGTGACACCCCTACAGTGGAAATTAGTCCTTGACCCCCACGGTGGAAATATGTATCAAGGTGGCAAGCCAAACGAATCAGACGGAGGATTATAATTATGCAAGAATGTGATGAGTGTTGCGGAGAAGGTGTTTTTGAGTACGAACGCTGGGAAAAGTATGGTGATACCTACGAGCCATATGCTGAGTATAAAGCATGTGAGAACTGTAATGGAACTGGACAAACGGAGAGTGAAGAATGATTATTGCTTATGATGTAAAGACGAAGAATATTTGTGGTGCTAAGGTGCTAGTCGTTAATGGTTGTGTGCTTCCCTTCGAGGTACACAAGGCCACAGATGGAAAGGGGTGGTACTTATACAGGCCACACTACAGCCCAAAGTCGTTCTGTTACTTTAAGCGTCTTAAAGACCTCAAGGATGCCTGTGTTGTATTTTTAGAAGGTGCAGAACTTAAGCACAGTGCTTGGGTAGATACCTTGACACTCTGCATGGAAACTGGTAGCAGTAACATAGTTTCATTGGAACGGAGAGAATCATGACTGAAGAACTGGAAAGAGAATTGAGACAGATGGGCGTACTAGATCATAAGACCCCTGCGGTGGAAATTGATGTGTACCCTATCTGGATACGTGATGATGTTGTATTCGACGAAGATGGACAACCAAACTTTTAATCATATTACAGGAGAGACAAGATGCAATTAGATACAAGAAAACTAGAGAACGTAGTCATGGCTGATGTGCAAATGTTTGACTTCCCTGACTTTGTTGATGCCTATGTCGAGTACGCTGAGATCAATGGTGTTGAACTTACAGATGCCCAGTATGATGAGGTGAATGAGAACTATGAGTTCCTACAGCAATCAGCTTATGAAAGTTTGTATTGAGTACTTGACACTTGACACTGGATTACCATATACAGGATCACAGTGAAACAGGAGAGATCAAATGGCACTTCCAGAAAACATGGTTACTAACGTACTCAGCGAAAACCAGAACCAGTTCATCACGGTAAAGTTCTTGACCAAAGATGACGAGGTACGTGTATATAATGGTCGTATGAACGTCATCAAGGGCCTCAAGGGAAATGAGCGTGGCAAGATTGCTGCTGCTGCACTCAAGGCTCATGGTTATGTCACACTCAAAACATCCGAGGGATACAAGTGCTTCAAGATGGACCGTGTACTAGCCTTTAAAGCTGGTGGTCGTCATGTATTTACAATGGGAGCAGAGATCGTATGATAACCATATTATGTCTGTCGGCAGCGATATATTACGAGGCCAGAAACCAGCCAGTTGACGGACAGTTGGCTGTTGCGGAGGTAATCTTAAACAGGGTACAGAGTGATAGGTATCCTGATGATGCCTGTGAGGTAATTAACCAGTTTAAACAGTTCTCGTACACCCACGATGGAAAGTCAGATGACTTCCTAAAGGAACCAGAGCAGGAGGCTGTTGTAAGAGCCATTCTGGTGGCCTCTGAGGTACTTAATGGGTATGGGCTAGGCATTACCTCGACTCACTACCACACAACGGCTGTCAGCCCCTACTGGAATAAGTTCTATGACTATGATGGCAAGCTGGGTGATCATATGTTTTATACAATGGTGGAGGATTACTAATGGGAAGTGTTGAGAAAGAGATAGAGTATTGGGCGGTGCAAAAGGCTGTTCTTAAGATAAGGGGTAATACCCTTAATGATGACATAGAGGAGTTGGAAAAAGATATGAAGGAGTATAGGCATCGACTTAAGATTCTACAGAAGAAGAGGGCATTAAACTCAGCACAGGGTGTCATGTGTCAAAATCACATAACAGATTTAGGAGGTTAACATGATAGACAGAAAAACATGGAAAGAGACCTTAGATAAGTGCAAAGAGGATTACCATATCATCAAGCGTGAGGCGGTTTTTTGGGAAATGCAAGCCAAGCGTCTACTAGAAGAAAACCACAAACTAAAGGCACAGTTGCGGCTGTGGCAGGGTACAGGACTATGATTAAGGTAACACACATAGATCACATGGGGTCAGACCTGTCTGTAGTCAACGCAGCTAGGGTGAGCTTTGGCAAGACACACAAGGCTATGACAGAGGGTGACACCAAGCTAATCAAGTATCTAGCCAAGCATAAACATATGTCACCCTTTGGTCATGCCTTTGCCAGTTTTCATATAAAGGCACCAATCTTTGTAGCTAGACAGTTGGTAAAGCATAAGTTCCTACGTTGGAATGAGGTGTCTCGTAGGTATGTGGACATTGATCCAGAGTTCTATGTGCCTGAACATTGGAGAGATAAGAGTAAGGATAAGAAGCAGGGGAGCGGTGGAAAAAGTCAGTCCCAGTACTTCCCTAACATCTATGTAAAGGAGATAACAGAGAAGGCACTAGGTGACTACAAGAAGATGATAACTCAAGGTATCTGTCCAGAGCAAGCACGTATGGTGTTGCCACAGTCTACAATGACTGAATGGTACTGGTCAGGTAGTCTTGACGCCCTTGCAGATATGTGCAACCTACGGTGCAAGGGAGATACACAACTTGAGACTAGGTTAGTAGCTAATCAGATATGCGACAGTATGCATAAGCTATTTCCTTTGTCTTGGAAAGCATTAAGAGGATTGTACTAATCACATCACTGTATTAGTTAACGGGCAATACTTGCCAGTACTAACACCCCAGTAGTAGGAGATGAAAGATGATTAATAAACCAATCAAAATCACAGACATAGAAGAGCATGAAGACGGTAGTGCAACAGTACAGGTAGAGTGTGACCCTGAGACGTTTGCAGCTATATTCAGTGCAGGTTTTGTACAACTAATAATGAAGGGACTAGAGAAGGATGAACACTGAAGAAATGATGAAGATGTGTCGTTCACTTGCGTACAAGTACAATTCACCTAATCAATTCGATGATCTGGTGTCCGAGGGAATGTTGGAGTGCTTAGAACAAGTGGATCAGGGGAACACGCACGGGGCTAATCTAAGGCGTATGGCTAACAGGGCTATGCACGACTACATAAACATTAAGACACTGGCTGTAAGTGTACCTCTAAGTGAGCCAGCTAGGTCTTTGGCTAGGGGTACGGACTACAAGTCAACGATGAGCCGAGAAGGTGTGACAAAATTGCAACAGGCTATCAATTCAACCAGTACACCATTAGAAAGTGCTGAGATAGTTGATGAGGAATCTGATCCTGCTATTGTGTATGAGAAAAAGCAGACTGTACTTGACATAGTAAGGTTATCTAGGGACACGCTTAACGAGAGTGATTGGGATTTGTTCTCTAGGCACTACTTAGAAATGGAGACAACAGATGATATAGCTATATCTGAGCGTGTAACACGACAAGCAATAGAGAAGAAGTTGAAGAGGTGTGTTAATAAAGTCACAGAGGCTATGGACATTTAGGGGCTTTGGTTGCGTAAAGTCAAAAAATGTTGCTATAGGTAAGTACAGAGGTCTTCTAAAGACTATTAATAATAAAGGAAGTAAGCATGGAAGTGTTAGAAGATAATGAATGGTTAGATAAAGTGTTGTCAGATAAACCAGATTGGCAGTACCATGAGATTTGTTTATGGTCGCCGTTCATAGAAGGTACTGTAGGTAAGATAGCTAAGGGTATGGAAGATCGAGGGTTTGACATAAAACATGCCATACTTATCTACGAAGGGAAGATTCTTGATGGCCGTCACAGATATTTAGCTGCGATTAAAGCTGGTGTTGATCCAATCTTCACTGAGTTCCAAGGCACCCGTGAGGAAGCTGTAAAAGAAGTTACTAAGGAACAGGTAGATCGTGGTCATTGGAGTGATGAAGCGAAGAATTTCTTTTACTCTAAACGTGCTAATGCTCTTGGGGTAAGGACTAGGGGTGGCGACAGACAGTCAGAGGAAGCCAAAAGCAATGTATCAAATGATACAATGGTTCCATCACAAGAAGACCACGCAGATGCTCTTGGGGTAAGTCGGCCAACAGTTGCCAGATGGGAGAAAGACCGAAAGGAGATCATGGCTGACCCTGAGTTAGCAGAGAAAGCTACAACACCAGAAGGCTACAAAGAGGCTAAGAAGTTCTTAAAGGACAGACGAAAAAAACAAAAGGAGGCTATTGATAACTCTGTTCCACGTGATGTGATTGACCTAAACGCAATCGCTAGAAGCAAAGAAGGCACAGACATAAGAAGTGTTGGTCCTGCCTTCATAGTATTGATGGAGAAGCTATGCACAAAATTTGATGAGAGGGACATCAAGAGGGAACTATATGCTTTTATGGAACCTGACCCCCTTGGACTAAAGAAAGAGGCTATGCACAAGATGTCTGACATACTTTCAGACCTGTGCTTGGACTTCCCTTTAAACGAACTTAAAAACTTAAACTAAGGAACCTGACATGACAAACTTTGATCTCTTTGACTACGCAAAAGGCATGATGAAAATTCGTGGCATCAACTCTTTTTACAAGGGTACTAAGTCACCAATAGATGTTGTAGACGCTGGATGTAGGAAGCTGGGAAGTTCTAAAGCTACGAAGATGCGCTCAGAGGCATTTAACAATAAGGCTGAAATAATTGGTCAGTTAAACTCACCCACTTACTGTAGTGATGTAGATGCGTATGTTCCGTTTTGGTGGGCTGTTAGAAACTACCCAGAAAGCATGTTTAAGGATTGGGATAAACGTATCAGTATGGGTGCCTACCTTCAAAAGAAGCAGTATGTTTTTCAAACATTAGCACAGTTGTTCTTAAATGGTGCTTCATCTGTAGATGATGGGGACCCACGACTTCTGCCAGCAGATCACTATATGCCAATAGAAGAAGAGTAATCAGGAGAGAGCCACATGAATAACAATATAACTTTTGCCAAGGAAGACTTGGACTTTGTTAGGAACCTTAAAGACTTTGACTTAACTATGCTTTTGTCAGAGATAAACGATCACGGCTGGGATAAGGCAAAAGTTCTACTGCCACTTATCCGCAAGACCTTAAATTAAACAAAGGAGAGCCACATGAACCAAGAAGTACCACACCAGCCCTGTCCCTATGTGTCGTGTGGCTCCTCTGATGCCTTTAGCTTTAATAAGTCTAAGGGTTGCGGTAAGTGCCACGCTTGTGATCAGTCTTATCCCTCAAGGGGTGAGACATACGATTGGGCTAAAGATAAATATCCAACAATAGAAAGGGGAGAAGTAATGACGTTTACACCAAAGAGAATAGAGACCGCTGGTGATGGTCGTTATACACCCCTCCGAGGGATTAATGCTAGGACTATGGAGGACTTTAATGTTAAGACATATGATGGTCGCCAAGAGTACGTATACCCCAGCGGTGGAATTAAAGTCCGTACCTTACATGAGAAAGGTTTCTACACTAAGGACGGGTTCAAGGGGGATGAACTGTTTGGTATGAATATGTTTACCGCTGGTTGTTCTAAGACTGTAACCATTACTGAGGGGGAACTAGATGCCTTATCAGTGGCACAGATGATGAAGAGCCAGTACATTAACCCTGTTGTATCGTTACCATCTGGCAGTCCCTCTAAGAAGCTATGGGAGAATTGTAAGGAGTGGCTAGATAGCTTCCAGAAGATTGTGTTGTCAGTAGATAATGATGATACTGGCAATGCCTTAGCTGATCGTGTGGCTAAGTTGTTTCCCAACAAGGTGTACCGAGTACCACACGACAAGTATAAGGATGCTAATGAGTTCCTACAGGATAATGCACATGCGGAGTTCAAGAGTGCATGGTGGAACGCATCTAAGTATACACCTGAGAATATCTTAAACACTGCTGACCAGTTCCTATCACTATACAACGACACACCAGATCATGTATACGTTCCTACAGGTATCACTGACTTAGACGATAAGATTATGGGACTTATGCAGGGTCACTTCACAGTAATTAAGGCACCTACTGGTATAGGTAAGACTGAAGTTATGCGTTACTTGGAATACAACATGCTACAGCGTAAGATTCCTATTGCTGCATGGCACTTAGAAGAGACTAAACTAAGGTCACTGCTTGGCCTTGTGTCGTATGAGTTACAAGACAATCTGACTAGGCGTGACTTGATTGATGAGAAGGGGAGACATGAGGATGTCATAGGCGCAATCAAGGAGATAGCCAAAGACGAGAACTTCTACCAGTTCTACTTAGGTGATGGTCAGGGTACTGATGAACTCTGTGATCAGATACGGTTCTTCAGTCAGGCATGTGGGTGCAAGTATGTGTTCTTTGAGCCTATTCAAGACGTAGTATCAGGACGATCAGAGGCGTCTAAGGAGGAGTTACTAGCTGACCTGTCTGTAAGGCTCTCTAAGCTATCAGCGGAACTAAATGTGGGTATTGTGACTATCGCTCACACTAATGAAGACGGGGACCCTAAGTACTGTAAGATGATAGGACAACGTGCCAGTGTTATCATTGATCTGTCTAGGGATAAAGAAGCAGAAGACCTTGATGAAAGAAACACAACATACATCACGGTACAAAAAAACCGCCCTTGCAGTGAAGAAGGACGGGCTGGCAGAATGAAGTTTAACAGTGATACGTTTACATTGACAGAGGTGTACTAATGGCAGAAACAGTATTCGACATAGAGACAGATGGGCTGTTAGATAAGCTGACTAAGATACATGTGTTGTCGTATCAAACATCATCTATGGATGAGCCAAGGTCTATCTTTGACTACGATGAAATGAGGGACTTTTTCTTGGAGTACAGTATGGATCATACGTTAGCCTTAGCTGGGCATAACATTGTACGCTTTGATATCCCCGCAGTGGAAAAGGTGTTAGGTATAAAGGTCAATGCCAAGCTAGTAGATACGTTAGGACTTAGTTGGTACTTGCACCACCACAGGACAAAGCATGGGCTGGCAGTGTATGGTGAAGAGTATGGTGTACCTAAGCCCAAGGTAGATGATTGGGAAGGACTTTCCAAAGAAGAGTATGCCCATCGGTGTGAAGAAGATGTTAAGATTAATGTGCGTCTATGGCGTGACCTAAAGCGGAAATTGGAGAAACTATATGAACAGTGAAGCGTGGAGACTTATAGACTACATCACATTCAAGTTAGACTGCGCTAGGGAACAGGAGGCCCTACGGTGGAAATTAGATGTAGATAAGGCCAGTATGCACCTTGCTGAGTGGCAGGGGATGAAAGAGGACAAGGTGGAACAACTAGCTAATGCTATGCCACGTCATGTACTTACTAAGGTGCAGAACAGGCCCAAGGTGATGTACCGCAAGGATGGGAGCCTAAGCAGTCACGGGGAGAACTTCGAGGCCCTTAGAAAGCAGTACAAGCAGCCTGAGACGGTACAGGGGTTTGTTGTACAGACAGGTGTAGAACGAGGTAATCCTAACTCGGTATCTCAGATCAAGGATTGGTTGTTCAGTATCGGATGGCAACCTAGAACATTTAAGTTTGTAAGAGAGAGCAATGGTGATGAACGACAGATCGAACAGGTCAGGAAAGATGGGGAACTATGCCCGTCAGTTAAGAAGTTGGCTGATAACGACCCTGCTGTTTCTATTCTGGATGGTCTTTCTGTTCTTACTCACAGAATCGGGATACTGAAGGCGTTCCTAGAGTGCGAGAAAGATGGTTACTTAGAAGCTGGTGTCGCTGGCATGACTAACACTATGAGGTTCAAACACGCTAAACCTTTGGTTAACCTCCCCTCAGTGGAAAAGCCCTATGGTGCAGATATACGAGGATGCCTGATTGCACCAGAAGGTTACGTGTTATGTGGTGCAGATATGACTAGCCTAGAGGATACAACTAAGCGTCACTATATGCAGCCACTAGACCCTGAGTATGTAGCAGAAATGTCACAACCAGGATTTGACCCACACCTTGACCTAGCTAAACATGCTGGTGTCATCAGCCAAGAGGACATAGATAAACACAACACAGGAGAGCGCAGTTTAAAGTCATTGCGTAAGAACTACAAGGTGGTCAACTACAGTGCCACGTATGGTGTCAAAGAGGCCACGCTGTCTCGTACTACAGGCATGAAGAAGTCAGAAGCTAAGAAACTACTTGCTGCCTTTTGGGATCGTAACTGGTCTGTAGAGGCCGTGGCAAGGGGTGTACGTGTACGAGAACCACAGGGGCTAGGGGGTATGTGGCTAAAGAACCCAGTCAGCGGTTTCTGGTACAGCTTACGAAGTGAGAAGGACCGCTTCAGTACACTTAATCAAGGTACAGGTGTCTACTGCTTTGATACTTGGGTTAAGCATTGTCGTAAAGATGGTGTGTTAACGATAGGACAGTTTCACGATGAAATTATCAGTATGGTAAAAGAGGGAAAGGAGACACAAGAGAAGATCAGTATGGACGATAGCATTGAACGACTAAATGATGAGTTGCAACTAAATGTACCTTTAGGCATTGATGCTCAGTTCGGAAAGAGTTATGCTGACATACACTAATTTATTTTTGGTGTGTGGTTGCGTAAGTACAAAAAATGTTGCTATATATAAGTACCCGCATAAGGAAAGGAACCCGACATGGGAAAGAAAGTTTACGTTGAGTGTCCAGTTAATTGGGCTAAGTTGCGTGAAGAAGACCGAGACATGGGTAAAAACATGCAGGAAGGTTCTGATGCACGAATCAAGATTGATGAGGTACAAGGACGCTATACTGTGCAACTAATGCTTGATAAGGATACTAAGAAAAAGATGGTATCTGATGGTGTACCTAACAAGGGTATGCAAGCACAGTTGTTTAAAGAGGATCAGGAAGGTACTGAATACTTCTCAGCAAGACGAGGCCACTTTAACCCTAAGTTCAAGGATCAGAACACAGGGGAATATGGTGTAGTAATGGGACCACCCCGTGTCCTTAAAGAAGATGCTGACGGTGTTCTAGTTGATTGGGACTTTGAGGCTGATGGTCTTATTGGTAACGGTAGTAAGGTTGTAGCAAAGCTAGATGTATGGGACGGTAAGTTGACTACCTTAGAAGCAGTTAAGGTTGTTGAACACGTACCATACGAAGCGTCAGACGGGAGTGCTTTCTAATGACTAAAGCCACCATCATCTTTGAAACCTCGGAAGAGGTAGATGGGTACGAAAGTAAGACTACTATTGAGCGTCACAATGTAGACACTCTTGAGAATCTTGCATACTTATACAGTGAGGCTACAGTGGCAGGGGGCTGGACTTACATTAAGGCAGTGGCCCTAGAAAAAGAGGATGAGACTATTGTCTGGTCCGACATTTGAGCCAAAGCATGTCTTAGTTGATGGTGACATTGTTGCGTACAGGGCTGGATTTGCCTCAGAGGGTAAGACCAGTGCAGATGCAGAGGACAAAGTAGACGAGGTTATGAACTTTATAGCTTCCAACACTATGTCTTTCCCTGTGCCTGACAGGTTCCATACGTTCTTAACTGGGGCTGATAACTTTAGGTTCGCCATAGCTAAGTCTTACCCCTACAAGGGGAATAGGAGTAAGTCAGAGAAGCCTGAGTATCTGCAACATTCAAGGGATTATCTAGTGTCTAAGTATAACGCAGTGGTAAGTTACGGGGAAGAAGCTGATGATCTTATAGCCATAGCTGCCACTAAGTTTGGTCCTGATACTGTTGTAGCCTCTATAGATAAGGACATGCTACAGATACCTTGCTATCACTATAACTTTGGAAGGGATGAGTGGTCACAAGTAGATGAGTGGGGTGGCTCTAAGTTCTTCTACACTCAGATACTAACTGGTGATGCAGCCGACAACATAAAAGGTATCAAAGGCGTTGGCCCTGTTAAAGCTGGTAAGTTGTTAAAGGATTGTACGACAGAAGAAGAACTGTGGTACGCTTGCTTAGAGGCTTATGATGGTGACTATGACCGTGTAGTGGAAAATGCCCAACTACTGTGGCTAAGGAGAAGAGAGGAAGAGTTATGGGAGCCTCCAACAGTGAGAGACGGAGACACGCAATAAAGAATGGATACCGCTCTGGCTTGGAGGAAGATATCTCTAAGGACTTGATTGGACGGGGTGTAGACTTTGAGTATGAGAAGCTAAAGATACAGTGGCAACTTATAGAACAGAAGACCTACACCCCAGACTTCAAGTTACCTAATGGTATCATCATTGAGTCAAAAGGCAGGTTTGTTGCAGCGGATCGTAAGAAGCACCTTAAGGTTAAAAGTCAGCACCCGTTCCTAGATATTAGGTTTGTGTTTTCTAACTCTAGGGCTAAGTTAAACAAAGGTGCAAAGAGTACTTATGGGGATTGGTGTGACAAGCACGGTTTCTTGTATGCAGATAAAAGGATACCCGACGAATGGTTGTTGAAAACGTAGCTACCTTTAAGGTACACAAAGTAAAAGATGGTCCCTACCAAGACGAAGAGGATGGTATGTGGTGGTTGTTATGTTGGGTAGAGGACTGTGACCCAGTGGACGGAGAGGATGTTATGTTTGATGAGGAGATACCATTCTCAACTATGACTAACGCTTACAACTTTAAGACACACTTTGAGAAGTCTATTGACCCGATCTTGATAGAGTTCAATGTAGGGATGGAGATTAAGTATGACGGGTAAAACAGCTATTGTATTCTCTTGCGCCCATGTAGACCCTTCAGTGGGAAATGAGCGTTTTGATTGGCTAGGCGAACTAATCTATGAGGTCAACCCTAACTACATCATTGACTTAGGTGATGGTGCAGATATGAAGTCTCTTAACACTTATGATACACGCTACCCACAAGCTATGTGCGCTCAGAGTTACGAGGCAGATATTAACCACTACAACGAAGCTATGGACCGCCTGAGACGTAAGCCCAGTACCCGTAAGTATAAGGTGCCACAGTGGTTTGGGTTTGAGGGCAACCATGAACACCGTATCAAACGTGCCATAGCACATGACCCACGACTAGAAGGAGACAAGTATGGTATCTCATATAGCCACTTACAGACAGATCACTGGTTTGATGAATACCATGAATACGAGAACTCAGCACCATCTATAAGGGACTACGATGGAATATCATATGCTCACTACTTCAGTTCTGGTAACTATGGTACTGCTATGTCAGGGTTACATCATGCCAATGCGCTAATGGCTAACAGGAACCACAGCAGTACGTGTGGGCATAGTCACAAGCGAGACCTTAAGTTTAGGGATGGGGCGCACCCTAGTGGTATCATGGGGCTTGTAGCGGGGTGTTACAAGGGTGCAGCAGAGTCTTGGGCTGGTCAAGCTAACAACGATTGGTGGAAGGGTGTTGTCATTAAGAGGGACATTTCTGGTGGCATGTACGACCCTGAGTTTGTATCACTTCAACGTCTAAAGGAGATGTACGGTAATGGGGAAGCGTTCTAATTTTGAGCGAGTGCCAAGGGACTACTATCCCACCCCAATACAGGCTGTAGAGCCTCTGATCCCTCACCTACCGTATGCCTTCGATTACTTGGAGCCATGTGCAGGTGACGGGAGACTGATCTCTCATATAAGCCAGTTAACCAGTGGACTAGGGGAATGTATAGGTGCCTACGACATAGAGCCAAGACATGACTATGTACAGAAGATGGATGCGCTAACTATAGAAAGTGTCTCAGGTAGTTTTAGCAAGGACTTCTTTGCTATTACTAACCCACCTTGGGACAGGAAGATACTGCATCCGTTAATAGATAACTTCTTAGGTATATGTCCTGTTTGGTTGTTGTTCGATGCAGATTGGATGCACACTAAGCAGTCAGCAACCTTTATGACCTACTGTAAGACGGTGGTAAGTGTAGGAAGAGTTAAGTGGATTGAGGGAAGTAAGAGCCAAGGTAAGGATAACTGTGCTTGGTATCTCTTTGACTACAGTAATGAAGAACAGACGCAGTTTTATGGGAGAATGATACAATGATTATGAGCCACAAGAGTATGGAAGCGTTTCGTGAGTATAGTGATTGGGTAGAGGATAAGATCATTACTGAGGGTAAAGACCGCCTGATGGAAAATGCTCTAGGTCTTATGGGTGAGGCTGGGGAAGTAGCCGAAAAGATTAAGAAGAGTATGAGGGACAAGACCGAGGTTACACCTAACGACATTGTAAAGGAACTAGGTGACGTTGTGTTCTATGCTACAGCCTTATCTAACTACTACCATGCTAACTTGGGTGTGACCATCCTAGAGAACATTAACAAACTAGATAGCCGTGAGGCACGTGGAACTATTAAGGGCAGTGGTGACAACAGATGACTTGGTTAGAAAGGTACTACAACTTCCTTAAGACTTGGAGGTTACACAGGAAAACCGTTAAGCAGTTAAACACTATGACTGACAGACAACTTAAAGACATAGGAATGAATAGGTCAGATATTAACCGAATGATCTGGCTAGACGAAGATATGATTCAAAGAGGAACGAAGAATGAAAAGTAATTACTTGCCCACAGACTATCAGACTTTTATTGCTACTAGCCGTTATGCACGTTGGTTAGAGGCAATTAGCCGCCGTGAAACATGGGGTGAAACTGTAGATCGTTACTTAGACAACATTGTCAGTACATGGCTCAAGCCTGTTGACCTAGATGAAATGCGGAACGCTATACTTAGTCTTGAGGTAATGCCTTCTATGCGTTCTCTTATGACTGCGGGTAAAAGTTCTAAGCGCGACAACACTTGTATGTACAATTGTAGCTATCTACCCGTAGATGATCCCAAGTCATTTGACGAGGCTATGTTTATCTTACTGTGTGGTACAGGCGTTGGCTTTAGTGTTGAGCGACAGTTTATCAGTAAGCTGCCAGAAATTCCTAACCTGTATGAGAGCGAAACTACGATTGTGATCAAGGACAGCAAAGAGGGCTGGGCTAAGGGATTACGTCAAGTACTTGCACTACTTTGGGCTGGTGAAATTCCTAAGTGGGATGTTAGTTTAGTAAGACCTGCTGGTGCTAGACTTAAGACGTTTGGTGGTCGTGCTAGTGGCCCTGCCCCTTTGGTCGATCTGTTTAACTTCTCTGTTGCTACGTTCAAGGCAGCACAGGGGCGTAAGCTGAGTTCTATTGAGTGCCATGACCTAATGTGTAAGATTGGTGAGGTTGTCGTTGTAGGTGGCGTTAGACGCTCTGCTATGATCAGTCTGTCTAATCTATCTGATGATCGTATGCGTCACGCTAAGTCAGGTAACTGGTGGGAACTAAATGGACAACGGGCATTAGCTAACAACTCTGTGTCTTATACAGAAAAGCCAGATAGTATGTCATTCATGCGTGAGTGGGTATCATTGATGGAGAGTGGATCAGGTGAGCGAGGTATATTTAATCGTGAAGCATCGAAGAAACAGGCGGCTAAGAATGGCAGACGAAATGCAGAGTACGAGTTCGGAACCAATCCATGTTCGGAAATCATACTTCGACCGAATCAGTTCTGTAATCTTACGGAAGTTGTCATACGTGCTAACGACACTCTGGACGATCTTACAAGAAAAGTCCGTCTTGCAACTATACTTGGAACCATTCAGTCAACCTACACCCACTTTCCGTACTTGCGTAAAATGTGGACTGACAATACCGCAGAAGAACGATTGCTCGGTGTGTCACTCACGGGGATAATGGACAACCCGTTAATGACGCTAAAGAACGCAGGGCTAGATAAGACACTACAACACCTTAAAGAAGTAGCAGTAGAAACAAATAAGGAGTGGGCTGAGCAGTTAGGCATCCCAGTATCAACAGCTATAACTTGCGTTAAACCATCTGGTACGGTTTCACAGGTTGTGGATTCTGCCAGTGGGATTCATGCAAGACACAGCCCATATTATATACGTACAGTACGAGGAGATAACAAAGACCCACTAACGCAGTTTATGATCTCACAAGGCATTCCTAATGAGCCTGACGTAATGAAGCCAGATGCTACTACAGTGTTTAGTTTCCCTATGCAGTCTCCACTAGGTGCAGTACACACAGCCGATACGACAGCTTTAGAACAGCTAGAAATGTGGTTGATGTATCAGAGGCATTGGTGTGAACATAAGCCATCAGTAACCATTAACGTAAAGGCAGATGAGTGGCTTGCTGTAGGTGCATTTGTGTATGAACACTTTGATGAAATGTCAGGGGTATCGTTCTTACCCTTTAACGAACACACATATCAACAGGCACCTTATCAAGAGTGTAACAAGGAAGAGTACTACAAAATGTTAGACGCTTCACCAAGGAACATTGAGTGGGAGAAACTTGCTGACTTTGAGCAAGAGGACAACACTTCTGGTATGCAAACAATGGCTTGTACAGGAGATGTATGTGAGATGGTAGACATTGGATAACTCAGAATTAGTTAAGCCAAGTAGGTCACGTAGAAAGACTAAATACAAGGGTGCAGGTCAGAGGGAAACTTCTGGCCTCACTCCTAAGACAGACAAACAGAAGGAGTTTATAGATGCACTTAAAGAGTTCAGTCAGGTGTTTGTATTGGGGCCAGCAGGAACAGGTAAGACCTACATTACTGCCACCGTAGCTGCTGACCTGTACACCACTAAGAAGGTAGATAAGATCGTCATAACCCGTCCTATGGTCTCTGTAGGCAAGGACATGGGGTATCTTCCCGGAACCTTAGAGGAAAAGGTTCAACCTTGGGCTTTACCTGTATTAGATGTACTACAGAAACATCTAGGGGCTGGCACAGTGGAAACTGGTATCAAGTCTGGTAACATTGAAATGGCACCTATGTCTCTTATGAGGGGTCGTAGTTTTGATGATGCTTTTATAATAGTTGACGAAACACAGAATATAACTACCCATGAGTTAAAGATGTTGTTGACAAGAGTTGGAGAATGTTCTACAATTGTCCTTAATGGTGATGTACAACAATCAGACTTAAAGGAAGCAGATGGTCTATCTAAGGTCATACACTTAGCTAAGAAGCATATGCTACCTGTCTCTATCATTGAGTTTGGTGTTGAAGACATTATCAGAAGCGATATCTGCGCTCAATGGGTAAAGGTATTTATGAAGGAGAAACTATGATCTATGTATATATAGTAGTACTTAGTGTTATGAGGGACGGGGAACCACACTTTTCTGTACGCGCACCTAATGCAACTTACAAGACAGAGGAAAGTTGTCAGGCTGTTAGAGAGTTAAACATGCTTTACTTACTTGAAACTAAGCCTGACCCCAAGGCAAAGTTCTTTAGTCAGTGTGTAGGCTTACCCTTTAACATGAAAGATAAAGGAGACTTGTGATGGGGGATGTTGTTAAACTTAATCCTGCCCCCAAAGAGTTATCTGAGGTAGACAAGCAATACCTTGAACTAGAACGACAACAAGAACTAATAAGAGAACAGGCTAAACTTATAAGAGGTGACAATGGCTAAGTGGAAAGAGTTAAATAACGTAACCGATATGGTCAACAGTCCACCTCACTACGGTACTGGTGTCATAGAGTGTATCGACTATATAGAGGACTTCTTAACCAAGGAAGAGTTCATAGGATACCTACGTGGGAATATAGCCAAGTACCTGCATAGGTGGCGATATAAGAACGGTATAGAAGACTTAAAGAAGGCTGAGTGGTATGGTGCTAGGTTGATTAAGGTGGTGGAAGAACATGGAGATACCTGATCTATCCTCTATTGTGTTGGTCGTACAGACACTGTTAATACTGTGGTTAGCTGGGAAGGTGGATAAGCTAGAGAAAGAGATAGACTTTAAGATGAAGGTTCCTATGTATGCTCTGTTTAGGCACCTAGAAGAAGAACACAACAAACCATAAAAAAAAGCCCCTGTATCCTTGAGTGGACGCAGGGGCTTTACTATTTTGTATATACACTTGTATTTATTTATTACCGAAGAATTTACTTACTGACCTTAGTCCTATGCTGGCACTAACAATCCCACCAAGGGAAATTTGATACCACTGTGGCATTGATTCAAGGGCTGCAAAACCATTAGCTACTACATCTTCTGCCCAAGCAAAAGGTAAGAACGCAAGTACAAGTGGCACCGAGAATAGAAGTGTAATCCATTCATCTTTCCAAGAGTTCTCCGTAGCTTTTATAGCCGCTAAGTCCCAATCAATCTCCCCAGTTAATTGCTTTTTCCTAATCTCTGCCTCAGTTAGCTTGAGTTGTGTCTTACCATCAATTATACTCGTAGCTAACCCTGAGAGACTGCTAATAATTGCTCCTATCATTATATATCTTCCTTACTTCTCATGTGACAACCAGACGGAAAATGCTCCCGTGATTGCGCCTGTTACAGTTGCAGTTAGTGCTGTTGCCTGTGAAGTCATTGCATCAGGTGGTAAATTCATAAACCAGAATAGTACCTCTATATACATATAGGTCATAACCATCATCATAATACGTGGCATGATTTTCCAGTGTAGAAATCTTTCCATAGTGACTGTCATTAACCGCCCCCTTTCAATCCATCTATAATCTCTTGTGCTGTAGGCCTACGTTTCTTAAAGTCGTATACACACTCAAAACGCTGGGGGCATTGCCTGTAAGCAGCCCCGTACTCGTACTTAGGTATTAAAGGTGTAGGGAAGAACGTAGCAGAGGATCCGTTAGGTCCACGATACCAGCACTGTTGTACACCCATTATAGAGACACGTTTCCACAGCTTACAGATAACCATCTTAGGCTCTTTAGCCTCTGACACCCCTACAGTAAAAATTAAGAGTGACGACAACAATAATGCTTTTACCACGAACCTGCACCTAACCCAATTAAATATACTCCGCCAAAGACAACAAGTAAGATACCTAGAGACAAGGCAAACATGCCTAAGTTATTAACCATCTCTTTCTTAGCTTCCATTGCCCTGTAGACAGTCTCTTCACGTTCTTTTCTGATCTGCCTTCTTAACTTAATCATTTCGTCCCAAGTATTAGGGCCAAAACGCATATTCAAAAGGAACATCAACTCTTTCTGTTGAGCCGCTAGTTTCTTCTTGTGTACGATTATGTCAAAGGCTTCCTTCTCTATACTATCACCAGCGGTTAGCTTCTGTATAGTTGAAGGTGTCTTTCTTTGTTGCTCAGCTTTAGCAAGATCAGAGGCGGCTCCAAACCACTCCCCTAGCTGCCCCATAACGTCTTCTATCTCTCTGCCATGTTGCACTAGCTTCTTAGTCATAGTGAAGGCAGCAGTACAGGCTGATATGGCCGTTATGGGGTCTAGCATTAGTCTTTCTCCATTACCACTAGCATCCTTTCAAGGGACTCTTTAATTCCCTTTATGTTCTCTTCTATCTTACCTAACTGAACGGCTTGGGTAACTGAGGATGTTTCAACAGCCTTAACATCAGCACTTATTCTAACTATAGATGACGAGTTAGCATCTACGTCTGCCCTCATCTGTGATATACTCCAAACTATCATTGCAGCTTGTAGTACTAAGGCAAACAACAAACTTGCCGATATATTTTTACCCATTACAAAGCACTCTTCTACCCCCCTAGTCACAGGGGTAGGCTTTCCAGTCTAGCTGAAAATGAGGACCGTCCGGGAACTTCTTCCAGTCGCCACCCCAAACAATTTTAATATCTAACTCCTCCGCTGCCTTCTTCATTGCATCACCAATAGGGTAGAACTCGTCCCACTCCCATGATACAGGATAAGGCACAACATCTACTGCATGTCCTGTCAGGTGACGAGACTTAAGTGTAGTTGACTTGCCTGTCTTCTTAAGCATCCGCTGACGTTCAATATTACGAACACCCTCAGTTACACTAAAGTCCTTTTCACTAATCTCTAATGCTCTTGTGACAACAGCAACCATGTCAGGATGTACCCCAGACAAGTTCTGCTTACTTCGTAGTCCTAGTTTGTATCCCATTGGTTGCTCCTTAAGATGGTTTAGTGGGCCAAGTAATTGTGTTTGGGAAGCCTGCTTGGGAGGGTATGTCCCGCAAGGATTGTCTGTACGTGCGCCATGCGTCTGACATAATCACGTCACTGTTAGCCATCCAATCGCAAGCGGCTAATTTAGCATCACGCTCAATGCGTAACTCTGCCGCAGCGCGAGCATTTGCACCAGCCGCCCATGCAGCTTCCTCCGCGTCCCGCGCGGTTTCCTCGTCGGCGGAAAACTGTACAGATTGACCATTTATATTGTGATAGCGGGGCATGATATTCTCCTATGAGTTAGAAATTCCGTACATTACGATTTCGCCAGATTCTATATTTCCACTCTCCATAATAAAACGAAGTGCATCTACCTCTTCAACGGCTAGTCTTGTACCGCCAGTATTTCTGGCATAATAGTTTCCGACTGATGCGCCACTTACAGTAGTACCAAGACCAGAAGTATACGTGGAAGTATTGTGTGGGGCAAAAAGATTAAACATCCCACTTATTCCAAATTCGTTTGCCTCGCTGCCAAGACGAAGGTTACTACATTTTATGCCAATACTATCATCAGCGCCATCGGTATCATGATAATCGCCATTCGTAGTTGCGTAAGCACCACCATCGTTAGTGCTCGTCTGTGCTAATAAGTAAACAGCATCAGTCGCAGGAATAACGTTTTGAAACCAGAACTGATAGTGGTCGTATTTAGTATCATCAAAGTGCCCATCTTGAGCCCTAAATTGTACACTTCCTGCATTAGATATAGCACCTGTGCTAGCTATAAAAACTAAACTACCACCACCTCCACCGCTAGCAGCAGCCCAACTAATGTCTGTGCCATCTGAGGTAAGAACCGTTCCGGCACCGCCCTTAGCTAGTCTTGCAGTTGCACCAGAAGCATTCCCATAAAGTATAGAACCCCTCGTAATAGTACTAAGCTGGTTAATTTCTGTACCTGTAGCGGTTAGTGCGGTAGCACCAATAGTCAACCCCTGAGTAGTAATAGACAACACATTACCAGAAGTTTCATCTATTGTTGCTATTTCTACCCAAGCATTGTTAGCGTCATTTCTAAGCATTAGTTTGTTGTTAGTACTGTCGTACCACCACTGATGCTGTACTGTGGCTAGGCTACCACCAGCTACTGAAGTAGGGTCGTTGTCTCCACTAGAGTTAGAAGCTAAGGCCGCATACGCAGCGTTTAAAGCTGTCCTAGTATTAGGAAAACTTTGGTTTATGATAGTATTGCCACTAAAAGCATATTGCGACATTATGTTAGTTCCTTTCCGTAGCCCTTAGCTACATAGTCTAGGGTAACTGCGTTGGTGCTTGCTGATCCCCCAGTAAAAGTGTTAATAGTAAACCCAGTTCGGGTCTTGTTTGTTATTGTATATCTGTCACCATCAGTTAAGTTAGCTAGGGATAGACCTATAGCTGGTGTAACTACAAAGGCATCATCAAAGGTGATAGTAGTTGTTCCTGTAAAGGTTATATCACTGCCAGAGGTAGTCCTATCCTGCATATCTACTGTTGTCGACAAAGCACTTACGACAGGAGTAACATTAGTGTCTGTGGAGGATAACACTAGCCTAAACTCAAAGGCCCTGGCTGTTATGTCAGATACAGAAAATGCTTGCCAATCAGACCAAGTAGGCGTACCTGTAGGATCATCGTCTGTATGCCTTAGCTGAAGGGAAACAGAGGTGTCACTAAAGGCGGTAGGGTCACCATCAAACAGGGCAACACCGTCACCCCTATCATCAAAGTTACCTGTAGCACTGTCAAAATTATCTGTTCTGTCAAACCTTGTGCTTGTAAATGAGAAGGTTAACCTGCTTGTGTACTTTTGACCTAAGTCAAGGTCATTACTAAAGTAGTATATTCCAGAAGACTCGTAACCAGTGAAGTCATCAAAGAGTCCTACAGGGTCTGTGTCTTGACCTCTATCATCAAATAACCCTGTAGCATCATCAAACTTAAAACCTTCTGCTAGTTCTAGGTAGCCGTCGCTATTAATAGATACCCCAGACTTAACACCAGCAAAAGATGGGTTCTCTGTTAGTGTAGCTACAACATTAAGGTCTCCAATACCTATAGAGGTAACGACAAACACAGCGGGGTTTACAGAGGAGTTAGACCCACTTGTGGTATCATCTACAGCCTTAATAAAGTATGTACCTAAACCAGCATTTTGTAAAGCAAGGGTACTACTGCCTACAGGTACTTGTGATATGTTCTCAGCTTCTGAGTAGACTGCCCCGCTAGTTATGTGAGAATACCTGATGATGTAATGTGCTAAGTCTAGGTCAGGTACTGGTGTCCAACTTAAGAACAGATTACTTCCAACTACGTTACCATCGAAGTTAGTTACATCTGCTGGTGGTGCAGTTATTGTTTCTACAAAGTAGTTGCTTATAGTGTTGTATTCACCATGTACTCCAAGGGAGTTAGTAGCCCTAGCCCTTATGTCATAGAAGGCATCTTCTACACCAACAACTTCAGCTCTGTCTGTACCAACAAAGGCACCCATAGTTGAAAGGGAAGTATAGTTAGTAGCACCTGTCTTTCTAAACTGAACCTCTGCTGTGTCCATAATGTTGCTTGTATTGTTTACATCAATCAGCAGAACACCAAGGGTCTTACCTTTAACTCTCCTGAGTTCAGTACTGATGTTTATGCCAAGGTTAGGCACCTCAAAGGCTGACAACAAAGTAGTATTATCTCTTTCGTAGACTATACCATCGTCAACTTCATCAAAGACACTTTCAGATATTTCCTTGAGTGTCATTTCTACTTGTAGGTCGTACTCATTTCGTAGCCCAAATGTCCAAGAGGCAACCTCAAACTCTTTGTTAGTCCAACCAAGTCTAGTGTTAGTGACCCTTACATTGTCACCTGTCTGTAATTGGAAAGCCCTAAGACCGTAGGATGCTGTAAAGGATAACTGTTGTCTGTTACGCTCTAAGACAATCCTAGCTGTTCTTCTGGCTTCTATGGAATTGTCAGTCCAAGGAAAATCATAGTCTATAGAAGACTCTTGCCCATTATCAACCCCAAGGTAAGCGTTTGTTTTACCAGTGCCTGTAGCTGGGCCATCCTCTAAATCCGCTGTGAAAACTACGCCGACTGTGTTAGAAGTAGCCCCAACAAGGGTAAAGTCTGTAGTTCCAACTTCAGTAATAGAATATGAACCACCATCAACAAGTGCGGTAGCAAGGGTTAAATTAGTCACAGGTGGAAAATCTGTTACTACCCAGTTGCTCTCTTCACCTTTAAACGTACCCTTGACACTGTTAAAGTTATCACGGCGAGAGTGTCTAGTTGACAAGCTAATGCCTGACCTAAGATCATCTTCATTAAGTACTATGGTTTCCCCGTTAACATCTGTTACAGGGGCAGTCCATTTAGCAGCCTTTACGTTCCAATAGCCCTGAGTATACCAGATAATACCGCCCATAGAGGTCATAAGGTCAGCTATAAGTTCCTGTGGTTCTATTGCTGTGGTGAAGGCACCATTAGTTGTGTATCGTGTTGTACCAGCGTCTGTGCTAGTATCATCACATACAGTAGCAGCGGCGCTGAATGAAGTATCATTTATGTTAGCAGCAGCTTCCCCTAAGCCATAGCCTGTAGATGTTAGATAGTCTCTTGCGCACAGGGCAGGGTTATCATACCAAGCATTAGCAGCAGAGGGATTTCTTGGGTCGTATAACTTCTTACCTTTAATGACAGCGGTAATCTCAGGGACGTTATTAGGGAAGGCATCTACGTCAAAAGTAAACTTACAGTACAAATAAGCAATGCCACGAAGTCTGTGATTAGCTGTCCAACCAGATACAGCACTAACTAAGTTACTATCGGCAGCTTGATCTGTTGCTCCCAAGTGTTTATAAATCTTAATCTTGCCTTGATAACGACTAGGAGAGGTTACAGTACCACTACCGTCTATAGTTGCTACTTCATCGTTAATGTATATCTGCTCAAAAGATTCTATCTCATGTCCAGCAAAGGCAACAACCCTGTGTAGGTCTACGTTATCTGTACCTGTAGTCCCATCAAATATTCTAGCACCCGCAACTTTCATCTTACCATAGATGATCTGATGGGATATGATAGAGCCCCTTTGTGTTACTTCATAGCCTCTCTTACGTTCAGTACCACCCCTACCACCTAAACTGGGTCTTAACGCTCTAGAGGTCTCGTAGGATAGTGCTGAGTATGCGTAAGCTGTACCTGCGGCAGGGCCAAAAACAACAGTTACACCAATAGTAATAGCTGCATGGATTGCAACCCTTACAGCACCCTTCAAAATACTTTTAAAGCTAATACCCATTAGTTATTTCCTTATTGCGTTCTAGCTTTATCAGGACTTCTTCCCCAAACGATTTCTTTATCTTGTAGGTCTTCGATAAAGTCCATCCCAAGATCACCGGGATAAACCGACTTTTGATACGCAGAAGTATATCTAGCAATACGAGGTCTCTCTAGGTCTATTAGTTTATTCTCTACAGTTAGTTCTATAGTCGCTGTATCGGGGCTCTCCTGTATGTTCATCTGATCCATGTAACCAGAGAACGTCTGAGTTAAGGCTGTAGTGTCTGAAGTAACACCGAAGTAAATGTTACACACTCTGCCCTGATAAGGCTCCTGTAGGGCAAGAGAGACTACCCCAGAGGTCATGCCACTAAGTGTTATAGTTGCCCCTCTTACAGCAAGATTAGCACCTTCTTCTACAGACGATATGTCTAGTAAGTTACCAGCACCTGTCCAAGTGTTACCCTCATATATAAGGTCTCCAACACCTGTCCACATGCGTATCTCATTAGGGCTATCAAAGAGTAGTTCTACAGCAAAGAAAGGGTTGATAACATCATCGTCTAAGGCATTAAGTACTACTGAGGGAATAGTCCTAGTCATTATGTTATAACCTCTACAGCCTCAAAGGATATGCCATAAGTACTAGAGTTACCTATCTGCCAATCCTGTACGTTACTTGTTAGCCTAAAGACACCCTTAGCGTTGTCTACAACTACAGCAGCACTAGAATAGGTAGCTTTAAGATTAGGCCATATATCCACTGATCCTGTAGTAGAAATATCTGCTAAGACCTTATGTAGTCTAGCTGTGCTTGCTGAACCTAGTTGTATGTAGTCACCAGCTTTAAGTGTTCCACCATTACTAAGAGTTAAAGTAACAGAGGAAGCACCAGCAGTACCCGTTGCTACTATGTCACCATCTTCTGCTGTACCTCTAGCGGCTACACAATTAGGATCACCTAAGAGAAAGGTATTAACTGGACCTTGTAACGACAACAAGAAGGCTACCCAAGGCTCACCTAAGTCCCTACGTACAGGTGGTATGGTAACTGAGGCTTTCCATGCTTGACCTGTGTGTTGCACTATTTGTTGTTTATAAGTAAAGGGAGACTCAGAGGTGGCAACAGCGTTCATAGCACTAAGAGTTATTTGTGCAAAGCCTATATCAGTTGGTGCAGTCTTTAGTGCCATGAGGTTTCCTTACCCAAACGCTTGTTTCATCTGACCACCCCTACGACGATCATCTAGTATTTGCTTCTTAGTCATGTTAGCGATAGCTGGTGCTTGCTGTGCTATAATCTTCTTAACACTCTCGTCACCATTAGCGGTAAAGTTAAAGTTCTGATGAATGATAACGTCACCAGAGCCACCGTCTGCCTGTACACCTAGCTTACCGTTCTTACCTCTTTTCAAAGGCATGATAGCTTCTGGGCCAGCCTCACCCATTAGACCTGTACGACCATCATTCATAGGGAAGTAAGTGGGGCCACCTACGACACCACCATCAGCATATGGTACTAAGTTTCCATTGCTAAACACATTGCCGTTGGCACTAGCGGAAGCATTAAAGCCCATAAAGCTATCTATACCACCACTAATCATACCTGTGATCTGTTTTACAACATAAATTTGATACAACTCAGCAATAATAGACCTAGCCATATCTTTAAAGGCATCAGAGACTGACTTAGTACCGTCTACTATAGATGTAAGTGCATCTCCCATACTGTTAGCTATAGTGTCTGCTACTTCCTTCTGTACCTCTCTCTGTTCTTCAAAGACTTTAGTTCTTCTCTCTTCTTCCGCTACAAGTGCAGCTAGAGACCTTAGTTGACTTTCTTTAGCCTTAATGTCAGCGTCTTGGTTCTGAAACTTAAGTTGCATATAGACTTCTTGTTCTCTACGTGCATCACCCTCTAATCCAAACAAAGCCTTACTTAACTCTATCTGTCTTTCCAGAGCCTTGATTGGGCCTTCCATAGTTGTTGGTTTTGTGCCTTTGCCACCTTTTGAGGACTCAGGTTTATACGTCTGAATACCACCGTGTTTAAAAGAACCGGGGCCACCAAAAGCATCAAGACCTACTGTAGCTTCTGCCTTAGCCTGTCTTATTAGTCCTAATGCTCTTTCAAAGGGTATAGCTAATCTTTCAGCCAGCTTTTCTACTTCGTTGTTTAACTCTTTTTGTTCTTTAAGCCTTAAAGCAGCTTGCTCTGCCGCGTACTTAGCGTTAGCTTGAAATAACTCTAACTCTGCATTAGATTGGTTATTTAAAATAGCTAAGTCACCAGCAGCGTCTAGGCGTTTCTGCTCTTTCTCATAAGCCATGTTTTCGTTAAAGAGGTCTATTTCAGCTTGGGCTTGGCTTTCAAGGATTGCTGCATCACCCTTAGCGCCTAAATCCCTTATTTCTTTCTCATAGGCTGCTCTTTCTGCCGCAGTTTTTTTACCTTGGGCGGCTAAATCTTTTTGCCACTGAGCCTCTCTGTCTGCTTGCCTTTGTGATTCGGTTTTTTGTTGTTCAACAAGTTTTTTCCTATAAGCGTCAATGTCTTTTTGTAGTTCCCACTCGTCTATAAGTTTATCAATCATGCCTACTACACCATCGGCACCAACTTTGTTGTACTCTTCCCTGAGGTCTGTAATTCTAATTACAAGGTCTTCTGTACTCTTAAGTTCGTCAAATAACCCTAGAAATTGTGACTTAGCTTTTCCAAGAGAGTTAATATCTTCGTTTATCTTTTCTACTTTTGCTACCACATCCACTGCGGATTCTGTCTCTACGCCAAGTTGGGCTAATGCTGATTGTGCTTCACCCCCCAAACCTTGCCCACCTGTTGACGTTAACTGTACAGCTTGATTTAATAGCCTTTTCTGAGACTCTTCTATCTGAGAGACCACACCTGCCGTAGCTTCTTTGCCGCCAAAATCTCTCATTATCCTTTCAAGAGTTGTTGATTGCCTTGTCAGTGTGCCTTCGCCTGTAACCTCTATTTGTTTTAGCTTTACTTGCTCGACTTTTCGAAGGTAATTATCTATACCCTCTGCCGCCGCCGCCCAAGGGCCATGAAGAGTTTCAGACAGTGTATCTTGTATGCCATTTAAACTTGAGTATGCCTCTTTTAGATCATCTACGCTGTTAGTGAGATCATCAGCACTACTCTTAGACCTTGAGAAAGCAGCACCCACAGCGGTAACAAGGGGTACAACAATACCAAGTGCAGCACCTATACCAATCCAAGCAGGGTTCATCATGCCAAGTACACCAGTAAGCTGAGTAAGCTGTTGACCAGCGGCTACCCAAGCATTAGCTCCTGACTGAACTTGTACGATGAAGTCACCAGCTTGATAGCCTAGCTGTTGCATAGCCATACCATTAGCGTTCATCTTGTTCTTAGTTTGGTGAGCCTGTCTTGACAACATACCAAGACTTGAGGTGGCACCAATAGATGATGTACTTAGCTGGTTTAAAGACCCAGAGTAGTTGTCTGTACTAGCAGCAGCCTTGTTAGAAGCAGTGGCAGCTTGATACACTGACGCAGAATAATCAAAGACAGACTTCCTAGCCCTTATGCCCATGCCAGAAAGTTTTTGTAGTTCTGAAGCTGATTTCTTAACAGCCTTAGTGTACTGATCAGAAGTTATTCTGCCAGTAGCAACTTCTTTAGCCAGCTTAATTATACGCTTTTCTAAAGACCTTGACTTTGTAACGGCCTTGTCTAAACCTGTCGTATCGGTTACGAATTTAAGGTCAATTATATCAGCCATTATTTACCCTCATATAAACTCCGTCAAGCCTCTTAACCGCTTCTACTTCCCAAGCTGTCATAGGCGTGTCAGTTAGTTCTTTCCATGCTTTTATTTGTTCGTATGTTATCGGGTTAGGGCCACTAAAGCCACCAGTTCTTGAGTTGCTTAATGAAATAAAGGCAGACCAGATATGAGCCACAAGAGTTGGGAAGTCGGGTCCATCCAATTCTTTAAGTTCTAATCCTGTCTGCCTTTGTACTTGTTCCAAGTGTTCTCTCTCGGTGGTTCCAGATTCATCACGCTGATTAAGTTTGAAGTTAAATTCAGCAAACTCAACTAGGTCATCAATCAGCCCTTGGTAAAATCCAGTGAGTCAGCTACAGCCTCCTCAATCTGATCCTTGATCCAAAACACTTGTTCGTAAATTTCTCTGGCTGTGTCAGCAGAGTACTTAGGCTTCTTACCATCGTATGTGATATTCCAAGACTTAGTTGCCTTGACTAACACTTCTAGGGTAGCCTCTTCAATACTCTCAGCCGTAATATCGACCTTCTTTTTACCTTGGGCTTGCTTAAGCCGTTTGTTAGTTTGATGATGCAGTACACTCTTGTACTCTTTAGAGTGAGGTGCATACATAGTAATGGTCATCTCTGTCTTGTCATCGTTAGTCAGAGGTTCCAATGTTGTAGGGTGTACGATAGTAACGTCTACAGTATCACTGGTAGGTGTTAAGTTCTTTAAGTCCATTGTCAGGTTCCTTGGGTCAGGGTTATGTCGGGTTAGTATATAAAATGGGGAGCATCAGACCCGACACCAATGCCCCCCGCCCTAGCTAGGGATTAGGTATCAGTACGAGTAATCTTCAAGTTAGTAGAAGTTGCTGTATCGAATAGGGATGTAAAACTTAGGCTAATGATACGGCTTGTTGGGCCATCTACACCTACATCGGCAGAGTTGATCTTAACTCTCGGGAAGAGGAAGGTGTAAGCATTAGAAGCGGTTGGGTCGTTGACAGATACTTGAATGGCTGATTCTGTCTCGTTAAGGAAACGGTTAATCAGGGAGTCATCGTCAAAGTAGGCTGAGAACGAACCAGTTATTTCTGCACGACCAACCTCAAGTGCTGGGGCTTCGTCTGATCCAACAACAAAGGTAGGTGCAAACGAGTTAGATACGTTGAAGTCAATGGAGGTAATGATTGCAGAGGATGCAAGACCAGCTACATTGTTACCAATCTGTAAGTCACCTGAGTAGGCATCAAAAGGGGAATTAGTGCTTGCTGCGTCCTGTGTCTTCTCTGTGGCTCCAATAGTCATGCCCTTGCCAACCATACCAAAGGTAGTAGTTACCATCTGGTTAGGAGCAATAGAGATACCCATAGTGGAAACAGTCTGGCCTGTAAACAAACGAGCCTGATCAATGTCAGCAGAGTAGTCCTCAATGGAGAAGTACTTAGGTGTTGTGCCAACTACAAGGGTGTCGTTAGTGCCTGAGTCTACAAAAGTGTTAAGCATGACTGACTCAAGGAATGGGTCAAAATCACCCTTACGAAGGTCAACTACAATGTCACCAGCAGATTGTTTGTTACCATGACGTTCATGGCGAGGCATACGGTCAGCTTGGATATCAGTACCAGCAACCAAGTCTTTAGTTAAGTTAAGACCGTGTGAAGTAAATGGGATGTTCTGGAAGTTACCAACAGGGGTAGTTCCGAATGTGGACTCAGTGACATAGCTTAGGCTAGATCGTGAACCTTGTGCGAAGGTAGGCATGTGTTATTCTCCTAGTAAGCAAGGCTTACGCCTCTATTAATTGTATATGTACCAGCCGATATTAATCGGAATGTAGTACCAAGGTGTATCTAAGAAACCTTGCTGTCGTTCAGCGTAGTCTATTGATACGTTAAAGCTGTTTAGTGATACGTCTGTGGCAGCTTCAAAGTTCTCTATTACAGTGTTAGCGATACCATCAGCAGTTGCTGGGCCATTACCCTCTGGACAGTACACAGTGACTGAGTAGATGCCACCATAACGCTGAGAAGGGTTTAAGCCTCTTACAGCAGGTACACGTGTGACAGGAATATAGCTAGACTTAATGAAGCTAGTACCAGTTGTAGGGTCATAGGGTACATTGTCAAAAGCGATAGGGGGTATACTAGCTATGTTAGCTAACTTGCTTTCCAAAGCGGCTCTAATGTCTGAATGAATACTAGCCAAACCTGTTTCTTACCCTCGCAAATACTTTATAAGGTGGGCCATGCTTATGCTCTACATCTTTAGCATGTTCGGCCCTATTTCTTAGTACAAACCCCTTTAAACCCTTTTCACCAAGGTTTTCTATGTCATCATAAAGATTATACTTAGCTGTCTGCCTGTGCATATCTGGGTTGTCAGACTTACCATTGTCTTTTCCACCTCTAGCCTCTGAGGACTTTCTACGGCCACCCCCCTGTCCCGGTTTCTTTATAGAAAAGGATTCAACGTATGCTCCGCTGTAAACAGGTGATATAGCTACGGCATAGTCTGCAACAGCTTTTGCCTTATCTTTAACCCCAGAGTAAACTATGTTTAACACTTTATCTTCAAGAGACCTAAAGGTTGCTTGAGTAGCCGCTGAAAGTTTAGCCATTATTCCCTCACATCACAGATGTAACATATTGCAATACCATTAGAGAAGATAGTAACAACAGAAAGAACATTAACTGTGTCTCCATTGCCTGTTATCTGATCCTCATCATCTGGCACTACAGCTAGACTAGAAGCGGAAATAAGGCACTTACGAGTACCTCTGCGTATCTCATCAATGTTACCAGCTATACCATTATCATAGTTGTAGAAGTAACCAGTAAAAGAGTAGTTAGTAGTCGCTGATCCAGTGACAGTACCATTGGCAGGATTATACGTGCCAGAGGTAGTCACCTTATTAAGTGTAAGGGGTTCACCAAACCTATTAACTAAGTTCAGCAAGTCATATGGTCTAAACGACATGTTAACCTACCTTAGTCATACGATGAGTTGTAGTCTTCACCATTATAGCTTGGTGGGTTCTTAAACCTGTCTCTGCGAAAAGAAGGCTTTATACGATCTGTATTTTCTCTCACAGCCTGTACAGAGGTCTTAGAGATACCACCAGCGTAGATGCCTATGTTACCACCAGCAGTCTTAGCTTGGTACTCTAAGGTGTCTGCCAGTGACATATACTGTTTAGCTAGGTCAGAATAGTCAGCACTTAAAGCACCGTCTAAAGCTGTTGTTACCTGTCTTGAGTACTTAGAGGCAATAGTCCTAGCTGACCAACTAGCAGTATGATAAATAGAGTTACCGTTCTGGCCTAAACCAAAGGTTACTTCTTCATCTTGTAGCTGTTGGTCAGCAGTGTCAGTATCACCTACTAGGAGCCTAACAGAGTTAAGACGTTGGGCTGCATCTGCCGTTCCAAGATTTGTTGGGTCATATGTCCACCCCATCGTCTACTCCTGTTTCACTGCGTAGCATTGCTACTATCAGCCTTCTAATATACCGTCTCTTATTTCAAAGAACTTATCTTCGATCCATCTGTTGTTGCGAAGGTAACTTCTCAGTAGTGCGCGTTGTTTAGCATCTATCTTAGACTGCTTAACTTTCTTTTCGGTGTACTCTGTATTACTGTTAGTGTTAGCTTTTACTTCTGCGTTAAGAAGTCCTATCAGCTTGTCTAGTTGTGGGCCAGCTAGTTCACTTAGCCTATCTCCAACTTTAGCTTGCTTTTCTAATTCTCTATTGTGGTGGATAAAGCCTTGAACATACAAACTAGCTACAGCATCTGATCCTATGCCACGATTTAACCAGTTATAGTGTTCCTGAGTTTCCCACTGTTTACCGTCTGAGGTAAATGGTCTCTTTACGAAAACAGGCCAGTCTATCTGCCAGCCAAGGTATGAAGGGTGCATTGTCGGGGTATCCTATATAGTGTAAGGCAGGGGACACCTAAGCCCCCCACCAAGGTACATTTATTGTACGATGTCTTTAAAGAAGTAGCCCAAGTCTGCGCCAACAACTTTCATGTCGTAAGACATTTTAACTTGGATATGTTCAGCGATTTGCTGACGCTTCAGTGCATCATCCGAGAAGGATTCAACAGTGATACCCAAGTTGTTTGCACCGGGAATATTGTTCCAAGCGAATGTCATACCAGCAGCAGGGGTCATAAGACCAGCACTTGAAGGTGTGTGACACAACAGAGCATGTTTACCACCGATAAAGGCGTTGGCTTCAGCAGCACCCTCAACAGCAGTGTTATTGACAGCTTCCATGACGAAGAAGTTTTCTACTTCAAAGATTTCAGCCAACTTAGCGTCTGTAATCAACGCTGGGTTAGTTACGGTAGAACCACCATTTAAACGTGCCAGAATGTCTGGGTGATTGATGAGTTCGTCCCGTGTTACCTTACCAACAACCATAGTGTTTGGCTTGTAGCCGCCCGACTTGAGTTGCATTGCACGACGAGCATCAGTTACGTCAGTGATAGGTGTTGAGTTGGTGTAATCGTTCCAGAAGACAGGAGTACCTGCACCAGAAGCTGCACCAGAGACCTCAGTACCCCAAACTCCAGTGCTGAAGAATGTTGTAGCAAAGTTCTCTTCGCGGTGGATCATCAGGCGCATTGCCAGAGTTTCAGCACCAGCAGAACGGATGTTCAGTACTTCGTCTTCGTTAGCGATAGTCTGCTCATCGAAGTCCATTCCAAGTCCGTATACATCAGCGAAGTAGCTGCTGTTGGAGATGGTCATGCCGATACGGTTAACCTCAGTACGTGGCGCAAGTTTCTTTACGTCACCAGTGCGGTTCATGTTGGCACGGTCATAGATGTAGTACTTGTCAGACTGACGAGCAACACCTACTGTTGGGAATACCTTGTCAGCGACAAAGTTGGTTTGTGATTGTGCATACGCCAGTGTCAAGTTAGACAGAGGGGTGTCGATATGCACCTGTGATGGAGTCAATAGTGGCATAATAGTTATTCCTTATTCTATGCTAACTTAAGCAGCAGCGTTGCCGCCTTGGATGAGTTCGATAGCAATGATCTGGCTAGTAACACCAGCTTCAGTTGCATAACCCATGATGATGTCGGTAGAAGCGGCGTCTACAGCTAGACCAGCAGCATCAATTCCAACAGCACCACCAGCGGTAACAGTACCACCACACTTAACCATAGTCTTACCTGTGACTACGACAGTTGCAGCGTTATCTTCCAGTGCGCCTACGAGACATACACCAAAGGCTTGTTCGCCATTACCAGCCGCAACCGCTTCAGCAGCGGAATCTAGTTTAACGAAAGTAAATTGAGCAGCAGAAAGGTCTGCCCCTGCGATTACAGTACGGGTATCCCGTGATTGCATAACAGCCATGTTTATTCCCCTTTATAGGATTTAGTGATTAGAGCCTTGCCTTCATCGGTCTTAGCTATAGCAGCATAAGCCAAAGCATGTTCGCTCTTTTTCATTTTGTTGGTGTCCATATAGGACTTTACGAGTGCGTCAAGTTTGTCAGCGGCAGTCGAAAACTCACCGTCAGCATCAGATTTACCCAGTTCAGTCATGCTTTCGTCAAATACCTTATCGGCAGCTTTGAGTGCTTGCATTACTGTTTCTTCAGCTTCAAACTTGCTAACCAATGCTTTGGCTACTTCAAGGTCGAAGTGTGGAAGTTCTGCTTCTGCTTTCTTAACCAAGATAGCGTCTGCTTTAGCAACTTCTGCTTCTTCCAGAGCCTTAAGAATAGGCGCAGGGATGTCAGCTTTGTTGATTTGTTCGTCACCGTAAGTCACAAACTCAGGCTCAACCATTTTCTCAATGGCGTCTGCCTTAACGATGTAACCAGCTTCCTCTAGGGCTTTGCTAAGGCGGTCTGCCTCAACTTGTAGTGCCTCTAGGTCAGCTTTCAGAGTGTCAACTTCAGTAGCTGGACCCTGTACGTCTTTTTTCATGTCCATGTTATACATTTTCATGGCTTCATCCTCGGACATACCTTTGTCCATATAAGGCTTCAGCTTTGCTTTCATGTCATCAGACATTTTTTCTACTTCGTTCTCCATAGTTTCTCCCTCGGAGTTGTCCCGCTTATATAGAGAGACCATTGCTTGTGCGTTAGCTGGACGATCAACCAAGGACAGTTCCTCTAACTCAAGCTGTTTAAGTAAATTAGGCATCATAAGATTCCTTGGTTGCACGACCACCTATTGAGAAGGCCGCAAGTTCACCAGATTTGACCCTAGCCCAAACGTCATCATTGTAGACTTTAAACGCTACAATCCAACCTTCTCGGTCACTCTGGATGCCAAGGGATTCACCAATCTCTTTAGTGATAGGCATTGAGTGGATAACCGCCCCAATCTGATCCCCTTTGTGCATTTCTTTACCGACACGTATATGTTCCATGAAGTTGTTCACGGCTTTAACAAGTGTGTCTGGTTCAATAATATCTCCTTGGCGATCAATAACAGGTTCGCCTTTTTCGGTAACGACTGATGCCCAACCATAAACGAGACGCTGTTCTTCGTCGGCTTTGAGTATCTGTCCTTCAATGTTTGTTTTTGTAAGTTCTGACACTGAGGTTCCTCCCTCCCACATTCTACAGGACCAGTATCCTGCCGTTGTTTTGTCCTTCTTTGTGTCGCACGAATGTCTTGAACGGAAGTTGGCCCTAGCTTTTGGGTCATCCCTACGTATCTCCATGTTGGGGTCTCCGAAAGCCACACGCTTGATCTTTCCTCCGCTTTGTACGAACACTTCAAACTTCTTATTGCCGCCTTTAATACGACGAGGTTTGTTTAAGGTGACTTTCTCGCCCTGATACTCAGCCTTAGCGAAGTCTTCCTTCATAATCTCTTGGATAACTACTCTGAGAGCCTCTAAGCGGTCCTGTGAGGGTGCCTCTTCAGTTTCCTTGTCGTAGTATGCCATATAAGCCTCATGGCTCTCACCGGGCATATAATGGGCCTGTCCTTGTGCATCAGGGTGGGCATGTGTGCTACCGTTCATGCCTAAGTCCATACTCCTCACTCTGGCTTCAGCCTCAGTGGAAAATACATCGTTAGCTAACTGGCCTTTGTTAATGTTCATTATACATTCCCTGTTGGGTCATTCTTAATTAAGATTAAATCAAAGTTGGCTGTAACACGGGTGTTGTTAGTCTCTACGTCCGCCGATCTAAGGTCTAAGTCCGACTTCTCTAAAAACTTAAGGGGGACAGGAAACATATAGTTGTATTGCGACTCATACACCTCAGCCATGTGTTTAATCTTAAAACTTTCCCCTTGTTCCCTAGAGTAAAGTCTCACTTGAGCGTCTTTATTCTTCTGTACAGCAAGACCTAAACTAACAAGGTAAGCAGTGTAGCCTACGGGAACTGTGTAGACACACATTAAGGTCTGGGAGTAATCTACGTCAATGTTAGCAACAACAGTCCCACCAGAAGAACCAGCATGAGCCGTGATAACACCTTCATTTGAACCCGTGTGGTTATATATCATACGGTAGACACGCCTAAACGTGCTGGTGGTTGCAACTGGTGTAGTACCTAACATAACAACTATCTCAGATGCTTCATTCCAGTCTTCGTCAAGACCTATAATCTCCAACTGGCTTGTGTCGTTGTTGTCTGCTGACTTTACATGTATGATCTCAGGATTGTCTAATGCAGACCAAGGGTATAGTCCTCCATTAGTCCAGATTGTCTCTGGAACAGTCCCAGCGTCTAAGTCAAAATTAGCACCAAACTTGTGAACAGCAGAGTAACCATTAGATTCACCCTTAGCTATAGCTAAGTAATCATGCTCATAAAGGTGCCTAGTCCAAGTTGGCATTACACGCTCCTACAACGCAATATTACACTTCTCTGAAGTACCGTGCCTTGGCTTGTGTTAATAGTGCAGACAAAGGTGTAATCTCTTCTGCCCACTCCACCAGCGATATATATAATAGCTGACTTACCTGAGATAGCCTGAGAGATATTCTGTATGTTGTCTATTTCTACACCACCACTAGCAAAGGTTAAATCTCTCCCTGCTGCAAGTGTTGTCTCTGTAGGATAGTTAGTAGACCTTATAGACCAGACTACACCAGAGATAGTCATACCCTCTGTAACCTTAGTCCAATCTACACTGTAGTCTAGCAGTTCATCAGGGTCTTTATTGGGCCAAACTAAACTCATATCAATTCCTATTAGGCGGCTATATTACGTGGGTGTGCTTCTGTTACATTTGCTGCACGGCTTATTAGTAGTGGAAAACTTGACCTTGCAGGATTATACAAGTGTTTAATGGCTTCATAATCGAAGGTAACACCTGTTGCAGTTACGTTGGGGTTAAAGAACAACTCAAGGCGCTGTCCGTCTATTGAGGTAAATCTAACCTCGCCGTAAAAAACAGTCACTGCGTCAACAGGGGTCAGGGTAATTGTAGAACTTGCAGTGACACTGACTTCACCAGCTGATCCTGAAAAAACCCGCCCGACTGGGAACGCAGTACCTGATGTAGTAACCTCAGTTGTAAGGTTAGACTCTAGTGTGGTATCTAGCCCTGCACTTATAACGGCTTCTGAGGTTGCTAGGGTTGTAATAACACCAAGGGATACAGCATTAAAGAAGCTAGAAGTTAGAGGCTCAAGTACGTTTGCTTGGGCATTACCAAGCCCTACGGTGGAAATATGACCAGTTACAGGGAGTTTGTTATAAGAGGATAGAGTTATTAGGCCTAAAGCTGTGGTTATTGGTAGTGCAGTAACTTGCTCTGTAGAACTCTGGTTAGCTAACTGCCCTAAAGAAACAGTGACCTTTAATGAGTCCTCCGCAACTAGGTCGGGGTGGGAATTATTAAGCGTCCAGTCTGTGTTTGTACTTGCGGTGGAGAGAAAGCTGGCCGTTAACTGCGTTTGTACACTACTGTTAGCTAACTCAGAGGTTGCAACTGTCCCTATAAGGGTCGTAGAACTACTAAGAGAGTTTAATTGAAACCTTAAAGATGGGTCACTAAATGTCGTATACTCAGTGATGCCAGGGAGGACAGGTTTTGCATTTACAAGGGTAGCTACATTACTAAGGGATGCGGTAATAATATTAGAGGTCGTAAGCCCCTGATTAGATACTGCAACAGTCACAGCCCCAAGGCTAACAGTTACTTCTTGGTCATGATTGTAAGGGTCTTCGGTCTGTAGCCTAGCTAGATAAACAACCTTACCTATAGGCACACCTAAACTTACAGTACCAAAAACACCCTCTGGCTTAAGTAAGTAGTGATAACCAGTGTTACCTAGTTGCCCTTGTGATAAGACACCCTCAACGCCAGAGACAGGCCTAAACTGTCCGACAACAGCACTTATGTTAGTAGTGACAAGGGAAGGACTAGCCGAAAGTCCCGTCAGTGTCACAGAATTGTTCATATAGGACAGCACAGCACTAGAGTTTAACTCAAACGTACCTATCTCAACAAGACTTGCCTCGTAAGCACTAGGACCATTACTAGAAATACCACCAGTGTTACCAGTACCTAATTGGAAGAAGTACCTTCTGTCTGGGGCAGAGATGGGCCTAATATCCCCTACGCCATCTATTACACTATATGCGTAACCTTCGGGCTTTCTTAAATCAGTGGATGAAGAGATAACAGAACTGGCCGTAACGGTAATAGACCCTAACTCTCCAGTAATATTTATCCCAGTGTACCCCGCACCACCCGCAAGGGTAAATACGAGAGGGGTGAAATAAGCGTAGACTGGGGCAACAGAAGCCGTTGCTGATACGCCACCAATAGTTACAATAGCATCTACAGACGCTAAACCGAGCGAACTTGCTAATGGAGTTGAACTAAGGGGGCTTGAGCCTAGCATTACTGTACCATTTCCGAGCTAGTATAGTCACCCGCAAAGTGTGCGTGTAAGCCCGTGACCTCGGCTTGCGTTAAGGCTCGGTCCCAGAACGCTATGGCTCGGATATGTCCCATAGCCGTCATATTCACGTTAGCGTTCCAAGTAAACCCGTTTACGTAGTATCCGTCAGTCAAAACAACCGAGTGATATTTTTGATAATTAGGAGCCAAGCCAACTGCATCCATAAACCCTTTTTCCGTTAGGTTAGGGTCGTTGACCTTGTCGATGTACAGTGTTGACGTCGCACTAGCCGCTGGAACTTGGCCGAAACCTGTCCCACGATAGACCGCAGGCGTTGAGGTGCTGTTGTAAGACGTCACTGAAGCACTTCCCGCAGTGCCGTTGGAAAAGAACTTAAATTGTTGTTGCGGATAGACATCATTAGCGTAAATAACGGCCACCGTTGACTTATAAGTAGACGTGTCGTAAGTTGGAAAATGGTTGCCCGAATAAAATGCTGAGTTGTTAGACCCAGCGAGAACACTGAGCTGTGGTATTCCACCAATGCCGCTGGCGTTGTATGTGGCAACAGAGGTGTTTATCGTCAGGTTTGGCCCAGAGTTACCAGAGATATCGTACCAAGTAGTGCCAGTGCCAGAGTACGAACTGCTGTTCTTCATATCGTAAAGAGCTTTGAGGCCAGACGTTGGAAAAAATGACAGGTTGCATAATACTTTCTTGGTAGCTGTTCTGACGCCATCAGACGCACGAACTCTAAGATTCACTGATCCAGCGCCAGATACACTAGAGGTTGCGGCTAACGAAAAAACTCCTGTTGTTTGATTTGCCGTGATAGAGGTAAATTGTGGAGGTAGGCTACTGGCGCTGTAAACCGTATTTCCAGAAAAAGCGTCGAATGAGTAGGTTATGGGAAAACCATCGTCATCAAGAGCCTTAGCATTGATTGTTGAAGTTACTCCCGCTGCCAACTCTAAGGTATCTGAGATAGTGTTGGTGAACGAGGGTGCGGCGTTATCCGTAAAGTCTTCTGCTGCTATCGTGACAAAGATTACCGCATCAGCACTACAAGTAATAGCATTACCACTGTTACTACTTTCATGAACAGTATTCCTAGCTAAAGTAGGTCCGGCAGAGTTATAAAAACCTAAACCTACCTCCCAGCTTTCACCATCTTCTATGGTGTATCTTATGTAGTCACCAGTAGAGACCCCTGCTGCTGTAAAAGTTTGATAACCCGTAGGGGCGGTGCCTAGAGTTAGAGTACCCGCACCGCCACTAGCGACTGTCATTTTGGCTCTATTGACTAGCTTTACCATAAGACTTTAGTTCCTCAAAAGTGTATTAGGCTAGGCGAAGGATAGAGGTTGATGCGCCCGGTGCTGGAAACTGTACGGTAAAGTCGCCAGAGGTAGCACTAACAGTCCCACCAAAGTCAAAGATAGCAATGATATTATTAGTGGCAAACTGGGGATTGTATAAGATACAACCATCAGCAGATGTTGTTACACTTTGGAACACTGAATCGTTAAAGTCCAATATAGCAGTTGTGCCATCCATTTGGGGATAGGTTGTTGAACTACCATCTGCAGCTGTTGTTGACAGGGCAGCAGTTGAACCTGTGCTAATAGTGTCATAGACGCTAGTATAACCACTGCCAGATGCTTGATCTGAGCCTAACTCCGAGTAAGACACTGTAGTAGGTCCAAAACTGGAAGTAGGGTCTTCTTTAATCAGTGCAACTCGCATTGTGTCACTATCAAAATCGTGGTTTCCTTTAAGCAACTCTAGTTTAAAAGCGTTACTAAGTCCTGTTGTAATAGTACCCATTATGTATTTTCCTTGTTGTCTTCTTCTGCCTCATCGGACAGGTCAGTTTCAGTTGCGACCACTGTCATAGGGTCATAGTTCAGTTCAGCTATATCCATAAGGTCTTGTATAACCTCTGGGTGATCACTGACGTTAATGTCTGCACCGTTAAGGTTACGAAGGAACGCTGCAATCTCACGTAGGTCGTGTGGGGCAACATCACCAGCCTTGATACAGGGCATGAGGTCGTAGTTAAGTCCGTTAAGCTGCCATAGGCGCTCTACTAGTTGCTTGTTCAGCACATCTACGATAGCTTGGATGTAACTTTCTAATGCACGTAGAAACAAATCAGTCTTAGACTTGGAGAGTGCATATGATCCATTGTTACCCCCACCGAGCATAAGAAACTCAGAAAGTACAGAACGGGCAATGTCATGTTGGTAACGCCTAACAATGGGATCAATATCTACATTACGGTTGCCATTGCTACTCATTAGTTCAATGTCTACAAGTCTAATGTTTGTAGGTGAACCATCTTTATCAGGGTAAGTATCACTAGGTGTTATAATATAACCTTGTTCATTAAACTTAACGTCACGAAGGATTTGTTGTAGGTTGCCTACGAAGCCACTCTGTGCCGCACTTGCGTCAGACGACAAATACTCAGAAGGGATACGAGCAATAGGAATACCAGCTAGTTCACGTTCAACAGCTATAGCCTCTATGCTCTGTAAGTTATTTAGATAGACATACGAGGAATAAGCATTGCGGAGGATAGAGCGGCCACTAGGATCACCATTAAGAACAGTAGTACGATAGTAAAGGCTCTTAGTAGTGGGAATATAATGCTTTCCTGATCCATAACCTACGTCCTGATAAATGCCTAAGACATCACCGCTTTTATCTTCTACATCAAACCTAGAGACTGTCCAAGGCGCACGACAAGCAATCTTACGTACACCCAAGCGTCCATCAGTGTACTTACTGTTTTTCTTAGGCGATCTCTGAGTAGGGCCAACTCTCCGCTTATAAACAACTTCAAACCACGCAAAACCATACGACAACGACGATAAAGATTCTGCAATGTGGTCGTCAAGACTGTGATCCATATCATCAAAGATACTTTCCACAAAGTCAGCTTCACGTTTAGCTTCCTCAGTATCATTGGCGGGTTCCACTTTAAGTTTGACATCTCTAAGTACTTGTTCAGCAGCATACATAACCGCACCAATAGTACTGTCATTATCCCGCATCTCCCGATACTTGCGAATAGCGTTCTTACCGCGTAGTTCGGGGATAAACTCATCTGCACGTATTTGTCCAGTACGAGTGTTATCACCAGCTACACCAAGAATACTCTTAGCTGCACCTTCCGATAGTTTCTTTGTAGCCATATTAAATTAGCCCTTTGGCACTAGAGTACGCTAGTTTAAGTTGTGGCTTTGCGTAACCATTAAGACTTAGATCAGTGATAGCCCATACTAGAGCATCTAACCTGTCAGGAGACCCAATAGAACCTAGAGGTTCCCACTGTACCATCTGATCCTCTAAGTCGTTCAATCCTCTTACATGCTTAACTCTGTTTTGTTCATATAATGCTGAAACTGGTTCTGCCCTAGCCATCTTACCCCTTGAGGCATGTACTAACCTTACTGGCAGTGTTTCATCTTCTGTATGCAGTGTATGGCGTACCATATCACCACCTTGGTTTCTCTCAGCTACAATCCTGTCAGCTAGATGCTCATGGTAGAGTTCTACAGCCTTAGATGCCCACTGTTGAGGTGTATAACGACCAGTATGATCCTCTAACACATAAGCTGTACCATTTACGTCTACACCAGCTACAACAATACCTGTCATGTCACTTTCTGCGTTAGAGGTAATAGCCGGGTCAATAGCGACAACAATACGATTAAGTGTAGGAACCTGATCTTTCTCTATCTCACACTTAGCTAGTAACGACCTATTCCATAATGCACCAGATGCCTCATCAAGTACCTCAGCATATAGTTCCTGTCTACCTAACCTAGTTCCCTCGTAAGTCTTACGTACAGCATCTAAGAAGGTATCAGCTAGGTTGGCACTGTTATCGTATGTGCTTCCTGTGGTGACGTGTGTCTTCTCATCGTCTAAGATGGTTCTCAGTAACTTAGTAGTCTTAGGTGTAGTAGTTATAAACGATACGGGGTGTCTACCTAATCGTAGTCCAAACTGTGCCATATCCCAAGTCTCTTGAGCATTTCTCCATGCACAAAGTTCATCTGCCCACATTGAGTATGCTTGTGGCCCACGAAGTCTCTCAGGGTCTTCTGCACTAAAGAATACAGCCTTAGAGCCATTAGCCCAAGTCATTGTACTGTTAGTGGGAGACCAAACTGGAAAACCTAGTTCCTTGCCCCTGTATGTCTTATCGCCCTTGTGACAGACATTCATTAGTCCAGAGTCACCTTCAACCATAACTCTACGAACATCACCCTTAGTTGGTGCGACACAGTGTACGATACGATCATTCTTCATAATCCTGTGTCGTACCCACTCAGCACCAGCCCTCGTCTTACCCCAACCACGACCAGCTAAAGCTACCCAGACATTCCACTTACCATCAGGCTCTAACTGATCAGGTCTAGCCCAGAACTTCCAATCGTACTTAAGTTCTTCAGCTTGCTCCGGGGAGAGGGACGACAAAACATCAGCTACCTGATCTGAGGGTAACTTCCTTAAGTCCTCAGCCGTTATCCTCATGTTCATCGTCATCAAGGTTATTCTTTCCTAGTCGGGTCATAATCTCTTCTACAGCGGAGCGGTCTTCCTCTTCTTCACTACCAACTTCCCGTTCCTCAACAGTGTTAGTAGGAGACCAGCCCCCCTTACTTCTTAAGTACAACTCAGCAGCCTTAAAATCCCCAGCTAACGCTTGCTCAACGACAACATTACCAATAGCTGATGTAGTATCGAACTTCACCTCCGCTATGTCCCCACCATACAACTTATAAAAAGTAGATGTACTAGATGGAGCATGAGAATACTTCTGGATAGATGCCATAATATCTTTAACTGACACACCACTACTGATGCCCTTACGGACATGCTTACCTATAATAGCACTATATGGTAGTTTCTCTGCCATGAACTCTGAGCATCCTTCAGTTCCGTACATGATGTCTAGGACACCACAAATAATATAATGACAACAGTAAGTATAACTCCCTCAATCATCGGCATGACCTCATCCTGTAATTCTAACTTGGCAGTGTTCGTCATGGTTGGCTAAGGGAGAAAGACTTTAAAACAGAAGTATAGTTTGTACCTAGTACTCATGTAACTACTAATGTATAGCTGTTGTCTATAAACTATAATAGTAATAACCATAATAGTATAATACTATATAGTCTCTTTACTGTCGTAGTTACATCTGCTATACTTTAGTAGGTTGTCTACTACTATATAGCAACATTTTTTGGACTTATGCAACCCTCCCACAGAAACTATTTTCTATGTCGTTGATAATGCACGAATCTTTTTTTATTTATTTTTCTGTTGTGTGACATATTTATCACACTTGCACTTCATAGTTGTAGGGCTAAACTAGTTTTCTTGTTTTGTAGATATGACCCAAAGTAAATTTCTTATGTTATAGATATGGGTGTATAACCACACCACTCAAATTTATACCCCATAAAGTATAGGGTCCCATACTAAAGTATATATTGACACCCCCTGATGATAAACGAATCATATGCTAAAGTATAAAATGTGTTGCATAAATGTCACACTTGACACAACTAATTGATAACATGGGTAAAGAATCGTTGACTAATGTAAATTTCTTTGCGCTCGACGGGCGAATCGGCAACCCCATAGTGATTCGTTCTACAATCAATAATTTACCAGACGGTCAAAATTTTACCATGCGATCAAATGCTATACCGTTGACTCTGTTACAATATAACACAACGCTATACGCTCGATATTAGAGCCGTACAAGCACACAAAAGAAAAAAGGCCCCTACCATACAGTAGAGACCAGAGTCGTCGTTCTATGACGCTATTTAATAAGCACGTTAGTGCGTCGCGCTTTGCGCTCTAGGGCCAATGATGTATTGCCAGCCACGACCAGCCTAGTATAGTTGCGACATTTGCAAGCCATACGCTACACCAAAACATACGCGCCGCAATATTCTTGATTGTTACAGAGCACAGAGTGCGACGCCCTACGGGCTTATTATAACGTTTCATTGCGTTGACTCTTTCCATTTAGCTAGTGTGCTGTGCTGTGCCGTTGTTAATGGTTCTAATCCACTATCTCCCATATGATAGAGAAAACTGTGTTCTAAAAATACACGCGTGTATAGATCGCCGTTCTTTTTGAGCGTATCAAGGTATTCTTGGCGCTCTGCTAATACTTCTTTAAACGATGGTTTGATGGTCATTACACCGACTCCACCTTAACAAGTTCTGATTCCGTTTCTTCTATAGCGTCCCGTTCTGTTTCGCTGACCATGTACTGGCTATGATCTACAACATATTGGACGCGCTGTTCTATAGCCTCAAGCATTGCATCTGTAGCCTCGGATTCCGTCTCGTATAGCGTGGACTCTGGTTTCGTGTCGCAAGTGTCAGCGTACTCAAGAACGACATGCCAGTCCCCTTCCTCAAGCATGTAGCGCAAGTGACTCGCAAGTGTGTTGCTTGTCCAATCAACTGCAAACGTGACCATTTCAGTGACACGCTCAAACGTTGGAGTTTCGCCTGTATTGTTTGCATAGTCTTCTATCGCTGCATCAATGGCATCAATCCAATCCGAGTCGCATAACTTGCGTTCAATATCGCGTGTGTAAATCATGTCATTAAATGACCCAGCGGCACAGTGAGCATGCTCAATATCTGATATGAGTGAACTAATTGAGTCGTATTGATTGCCCTTGTATTGCTCAATTAGGTCAAGCGCGATTGAATTATTATCGCTATAGCTAAAACGTTGGGCGGCTACATCTAAGAACGTGTCAATATTGTTTAAGGTATTCATGGTATTATACTCCTGCGCTTGTATTAAATGCGACTGCATCTTGACCGCTTGCGCGATATTCTTTGGCTAGTTCTTGCGCTTGTTTCAATGGCATCAAGATGAAGCCAACTACTGGAACGAATGAAAACTTTGAGCCGATTGGGCGGGTGGCGATTGTATAGGTCATTTTATGACTCCTTGTTTGTGTTGTTGTGTTGATCAATAAACAGCATTTAAAACGATTCGCCAACCCCTAAAACACAAAAAAGCAAAATAAAACACAAAACCTGGCGGTATGCATTCAACGCATGGCACCTATGCACTCAACGCATAGCTCCAGGTTTTCATATTATACGCTTGCAACCTGCCTTAAAATAGTATTTAAAAGAATCAGCCAATAGGTGCACGGGGTGATTCTATGAGAATCGTTCGCAAAAGGTGGAGGGATGGGCAAGTGAAATAGTGTTGCAAAAATGTCACACCTCGATTCAGGGTTGGGACTCTTATACAAGACTCACTATGTGGGACTCTTATACAAGACTCACTATGTGGGACTCTTATACAAGACTCACTATGTGGGACTCTTATACAAGACTCACTATGTGG
>Ga0209482_1000317_pt1 | contig 43276 bp, 38 predicted proteins | sample CoawatmetaG10DNA_FD_187512 | JGI IMG/M metagenome (GOLD analysis project Ga0209482, IMG submission 187512) | Marine microbial communities from the West Antarctic Peninsula - Coastal water metaG104-DNA (SPAdes) (version 2) | ecosystem: Environmental > Aquatic > Marine > Coastal ...
GTGTTCTTTTAACTAATGAAGTGTCTAGGTATTTTTCATTGTACTTTTTCTCTACTTTCTTTTTTATTTTTTCAATTTTATTTTCCAACTTGGTTCTTTCCATCATCACTATTTTTCCGCTAGCACATTTAATACCATCTAAAAAGTTACCTATAAAAGTACCTTCTAGGTATTTTGTTCCAAATTTACCCTCAAAGCTTAAGTTCATACTTATGTAGCAGAAAGTATTTAGTGCAGCTTCAGATTTTGTTTGTAGGATCTGAGTTTCTTGTAATTGAAAGGATTTATTCTTTTTAAAATATAACCCACTTATTTCACTTTTAGTTTCGTCAGGCGTATTTATATTCGTTATAGAATAACCATTCACAATTCCATTGTCTTCGTGCAGTTCTAAACTGAAACTTATAGGGGTATTGTTGGCTAAAACCAGCGTTCCTAAATAATTGAATGTATTTTGGCTGTAACTGTAAGTAGTTATAAAAGCAATTATTAATATTAAGATGTATCTCATGTTACGAAATTACAAAAGATATCTTTGTTTTATTACCTTTACAGTGTGAAAAGAATTTTTTTTATTACTGTAATACTTTGTATTTCTAACTTAATATTTGCAGCATTTCCTATTGCTGAAGTAATGCCTGACCCTAATGAGGGATTATATAAAACAGTTGGATATCTAATGGGTGTGTTTCTACTTATTTTTGGGGTAATTATTGCTTATGCTTACAACAATAAAACAATGCTTAAATCTGCATGGAAAGGTTTTTTAACATTAGTAGGGGCTTTTATTCTTTATTTAACCGTATTGTTTGTCTTATATAGTTATTTCCCGGATGATTTTTAGAAAAATATTTACTATTGTCTAATTACATTCATGTAATGTACTTGTAAATCATTAATTTTTAAAGTAATAAAATAATGCCCATTTGGTAAATTACTATCGGGCTCCCATATTACTTCATATTTTTGAGGGCTTAATTTTTTTTTCTCCAATTGTGCTACTATCTTGCCTTCAATATTATAAACGAATACACTTACTTTGGTCTTTTGAAAAACACCATATTTTATTGCTACTCTATCGCTAAAGGGATTTGGACTTACACTATAAATGATTCCCTTATCCAAATGGATATTATTGGCGCCAAGTGGAATGCCATCTCCATTAATTACAATATCCCAAGTCCCTTCCATAACCCCATTTGCATTAGCTGTAAGTGGTATAATTCGATTACTAGCATCAAATGTGCCACTTGTTAATGAAGCCGCAGCATCAGTAGATATATGAGGGTCTCCAGCAAAATAGAGTTGAGTAATTAATGTAGGAAAATTAGGAGGTGTAATTTTAAAGTGAAAATGTGAGGGTCTGTAAGTTGATCCATTTATGTATAATCCAGGCTTAATGGTTTCAAAGACATAAAAACCTTGAGAGTTTGAAGTAGCCTTTCCTCTGAGATTATATCCAGAGTTATCGTATCCTCCAGCATCATTTGCATGCCATATATCAATTTCGGTATTTGGTATTACTTCAGAACATGCAAGATTAAACACTTGACCACTTAATATAAGTCGTGTGCCAACTTCATTGCTATTAGCCAACATGTCATTTTGGATAAAAGGAGCGTTAGCCGTATAAAAAGGCCCTTGCCCGTAAGCATCTTCTGTTGATTCATTGCATAAAATAGAAGAATTAGGTTTTAGCGGTTCTGTAGTTTTTGCAATAGAAGGAAGGATACCTAAAGATAATGCTGCTAATGATGTATTTCTCAAAAATTGCCTTCTGCTGTCTTTATTCTTCATAAGTCTAATTTATAAATGATTACACAATATTACATAATATTCTTTACCCTGCAATAAATGAAAAATTAAAATTTTAGGTATTCAATTTTAATCAATTAAATTTTCCAAATTCATTCCCATAAAAGTACCTGAACTCATCATGAGTAAGTTCGTATTTCCCCAGTTTAAGTTATTCAAGTATATCTCTAATTTTTCTGAATCTGTAAAAACCAATAAGTCTTTACGACCAAAAGCAGCAAGTACTTGTTCCGGGGTAATAGGTTCTAATTTTTTATGAGCTATAGCGCTAGGACTAAAATAAACAATAGCCATATCTGGTTTATCCATACTTCCCTTGTATTCTTTTAGGAATTCTTCATTCAAACTACTGAAAGTATGTAGTTCCATACAAGCGACTAATTTTCTTTTTGAAAATTGTTTTTTCATAGCTGATGAAGTTGCTTTTAGCTTTGATGGAGAGTGTGCGAAATCCTTGAATATGGCAGAGCTAGCTGTTTTCTTAATGAGTTCCAAACGCATTGATGCTCCCTTGAAATTAGCTATTTGTGAAAAGAAATCGGTATCAGTAACTCCTAATTCATTACAGACTAATTTGGCTGCATTTAGGTTTTGTAAATTATGGTTTCCAAAGATGATGAGTTCAGTATTAGCAACTGTAGTTATACCATTAAGTATATTATTAATTGGTGTAGTGTAGGGTATAAGCTGACAGTTAGCTTCCTCATTTGCTAGTTTATTTAATTCTTCATCTTCTGAGCAATAGATAAGCGTGTCCTTAACCATATTCTTAAATATTCTGAATTGGTCAACATACATATCAAAAGTTGGAAATACATTAATATGATCCCAAGCAATACCACTAAGCACTGCAATATGCGGTTGGTATAAATGAAATTTAGGACGTCTATCAATAGGGGAACTTAAATACTCATCACCTTCAAGGATAATTATTGGAGCTTCATGTGTTAATTTCACCATGGTATCAAAACCTTCTAGCTGTGCGCCAACCATATAGTCACAATCGATATTTAATTTTTGTAGCACATGTAATATCATAGCAGTAATTGAGGTTTTCCCATGGCTACCACCAATTACTACCCGTTTTTTATGTTTACTTTGCTGGTAAATATATTCAGGATAAGAATAAACTGGAATGTTTAACTCTTTTGCTTTAGCGAGTTCAGGATTGTCCTCTCTCGCATGCATACCTAAAATTATTGCATCTAAATCAGTAGTAATTTTATTAGCAAACCAGCCCATTTCGTTAGGGAGCAAGCTGTATTTTGCTAACCTTTCCTTACTTGGGCTAAAAATTGCGTCATCACTTCCTGTTACTTCAAATCCTTTTTGGTGCAAGGCTAAAGCCATGTTGTGCATAGCACTTCCTCCAATTGCAATTAAATGTATCTTCATCTTTTTTGTAAATTTTCTTTAATATAAAAGTAAAAATAAATCAAATTCTTAATTTTGTAGCACTAAAAATTTACTAACATGCAATTGTACACAATAGATACAGGATATTTCAAATTAGATGGAGGCGCAATGTTTGGTGTTGTCCCAAAAGTGCTTTGGAGTCGTACTAATCCAACTGATGATAATAATTTATGCCCTTGGGCTATGCGCTCTTTATTGATTGAAGACGGAAATCGTTTAATTTTAATAGACAATGGTATAGGAGATAAGCAAGATGATAAATTCCTTAAACATTATTATTTACATGGAGATGTAAACTTACACTCTTCATTAGCTACACATGGTTTTTCAGCTGATGATGTTACGGATGTATTTTTAACTCACTTGCATTTTGATCATTGTGGTGGTAGTGTAAAGTGGAATAAAGACAGAACAAATTTTGAAATGACGTTCAAAAATGCAAAATATTGGAGCAATAAACAGCATTGGCAATGGGCAACAGAGCCAAATAATAGAGAGAAAGCTTCTTTCTTAAGAGATAATATTATCCCAATACAAGAAGCTGGTCATCTTAACTTTGTGGAAAAAGAAGGGGATTTGTTTAATAATTTTAAAACCCTTTTTGTGAATGGGCATACTGAGGCTCAGATGATACCCCATATAACCTACAAGGATAAAACAATTGTTTTTGCTGCTGATTTATTGCCTAGTACAGGTCATATTCCATTGCCTTATGTTATGGGTTATGATACCAGGCCTCTACTTACTTTAACAGAAAAGGAAAAGTTCTTAAAACATGCTGCAGAGCAAGAATATATTCTATTTTTACAGCACGATAACTACAGTGAATGTTGCACTGTAGAACAAACTGATAGAGGTGTTCGATTAAAAGAAACTTTCACTTTATCCGAAATACTCTAAAAATGAATATATTTACAGAACACCCCACTCAGGTAAATGAAACTTATTTGCAACATATGAAAAAGGCCTTAGCTTTTTCTTTTAAACTATTATTGATGAGTTGTCAAGCTTTGTTACATGCTATTTTACCTTTCTTATTCGTAACATCAGTAAGTGATAAGATAGAGGGGATGAATGATGTCTTGCAAAAACGGAAAAACAAATCCTAGAGTAAAGAGTTAAATACATCCCAACTCTCACTAAAGTTAGTGGTATCATCAAATTTTCTTTTTTTAACTATTTTACGATAGAGTTTAGTAAACTTCCCGTCATTAGTTTTCACTAATATACTTTCATAATCGCTTATTTCAGCATTAGTTGGCAATTGTTTTGTGTAGCCAACTTTTTCAAAAGAAGATTGTTTTTTTTCTGACATTTATTTTATTAACATGACAAACTTAAGGATTCTTTTGTTAATACGGAAATTCCGAGTGTTTGTTGTTGATAAAGTTCTATTTTTGCCATAATATGCAAACAGAAAAACGCTATAACGATTTTTCTTCTTTTATCAGAAGAAAATTTAATTCAAGAGTACAAAAGGTGTCCATTGACGCTGGCTTTACTTGTCCGAATAAAGATGGGACAAAAGGTGTAGGTGGTTGTACCTACTGTAATAATAATACTTTCAATCCTGATTATTGTAAGCCCATTAAACCCATAAAACAACAGATTAATGAAGGGATAGAATTTTTTTCTAAAAAATATAAAACTCAAAAATACTTAGCTTATTTTCAGGCTTTTACCAATACTTATGCACCCCTTGCCGATTTAAAGAAAATGTATGAAGAGGCTTTGGACCATGAGGATGTAATTGGTTTAGTAGTGGCAACTCGTCCTGATTGTATAAAAGATGAGGTGTTGGATTATCTAGAGGAATTAGCTGCAGCTGGGAATTTTATAAAACTTGAGTTTGGCTTAGAATCTACAAAAAACGAAACTTTAGAGGCAATTAATAGATGTCAAACCCATGAGGAAGCAATTGATGCTTTTAAAAGAGCTGATGGTAGAGGTTTGCATTTAGGAGGGCATCTTATTCTAGGACTACCAGGAGAGACAAAAGAAGATATGATGAATCATGCAAAGATGGTTTCACAATTACCTATAAACACGCTTAAGATTCATCATTTACAAATTGTAAAACATACTATGATGGCTGTTCAATTCAAAAAAACACCAGAGATGTTTACTTTTATGGAATTGGACGAATACATTGATTTTGTAGTTGATTTTGTAGAAAAACTAAAACCTGAGATTATTATTGAGCGCTTTTTTAGTGAATCACCGGCTAGTATGTTAATCCATCCAAAATACGGATTGAAGAATTTTGAAGTAAAACACTTAGTAGAAAAAAGATTGGAAGAAAGAGAGGCTACGCAGGGGAGGTTATTTCAAATCACGCATTAATTTTTCTATCCCCATCCAAATAAGGATAACAGGCCAGTAGGTTCTTATAAGTTCAGCTACTGAAATATGAACATAATTAAGGTTGTCTAATAAGAAAACAACTCCTATAACAATTAAGAGTATTGCGATTCCGATACTTTTTTTCATCTTTTAAATTTTAAGGGATTTAATAATTACTTTTGTGACGCTAAAAATAATAAAATATGTCAGACGATAAGAAAATAATTTTTTCAATGAGGGGGCTTTCTAAGTCCTACAACAATAACAATAAACAAGTTTTAAAGAATATTCATCTTTCTTTTTTCTATGGTGCTAAAATTGGTATTATAGGTTTAAATGGTTCTGGTAAGTCCACACTTTTAAAGATTATTGCAGGGGTTGAAAAATCTTTTCAAGGAGATGTAACTTTCTCTGATGGCTATAATGTTGGTTATTTGGAACAAGAGCCAAAGCTAGATGAAAGTAAAACAGTAATTGAGATTGTAAAAGAAGGAATGCAGGAAGCAGTTGATGCTTTGGCGGATTACAATGCGATAAATGATGCTTTTGGCTTGCCTGAAAACTATGAGGATGCTGACAAGATGGAAAAGTTGATGAAAGAGCAAGGAGTGTTACAAGATAAGATTGAAGCACTTGATGCTTGGAATATTGACACGAAACTTAACATTGCTATGGATGCCTTAAGATGTCCTGAACCAGATGCTCAGGTTTCAGTACTTTCAGGAGGTGAAAGAAGGAGAGTTGCTCTTTGTCGTTTGTTATTGCAAGAACCTGAAATTTTATTATTGGATGAACCTACCAATCACTTGGATGCTGAATCAGTATTATGGTTAGAACAACATCTTTCAGAATATAAAGGAACGGTAATTGCCATAACTCACGATAGATATTTCCTGGATAATGTAGCTGGATGGATTTTAGAATTGGATAGAGGAGAGGGAATTCCTTGGGAAGGTAATTATTCTGAATGGTTGGAACAAAAAACAAAACGATTAGCGAAAGAGGAAAAGACAGAAAGTAAAAGAAGAAAAACATTAGAACGTGAGTTAGAATGGGTACGTATGTCACCAAAAGGAAGGCGTACTAAATCAAAATCGCGTTTAGATAATTATGAAAAGCTATTAGGTGATGAGGGTAGGCAGAAAGAAGATAAAATTGAATTGTACATTCCACCAGGACCAAGATTAGGTACAAATGTAATTGATGCTGAAAAGGTAAGTAAAGCCTTTGGTGATAAGTTGTTGTATGAAAACTTAGAGTTCAAATTGCCTCCTGCAGGTATTGTTGGTATTGTTGGTCCTAATGGGGCTGGTAAAACAACTTTGTTTCGTATGATAATGGAGCAGGAAAAGGCAGATTCTGGTACTTTCAAGGTTGGGGAAACAGTAAAGATTGCTTATGTGGATCAGCAACATGCCGATATTGATATGGAAAAAACTATCTGGGAACAAATTACTGGAGGATTGGAGCAGGTAAATGTTGGTGGAAAGTTAATGAACTCTAGGGCGTATGTGGCTAAGTTTAACTTTAATGGTGCTGACCAAAACAAAAAAATAGGAGTGCTTTCAGGTGGGGAGCGTAATCGTTTGCACTTAGCTTTAACCCTAAGACAAGAAGCCAATGTACTTTTACTAGATGAACCAACTAATGATTTGGATGTAAATACCTTAAGGTCATTGGAAGAAGGATTAAATAATTTTGCGGGTTGTGCGGTAATTATTTCTCATGATAGATGGTTTTTGGATAGGGTATGTACCCATATCTTAGCTTTTGAAGGAGATTCTAATGTTGTTTATTTTGAAGGTGGGTATTCTGATTACGAGGAAAATCGTAAGAAGAGATTGGGGGATATATCGCCAAAGCGTATAAAATATCGTAAACTAAAAAGAGATTAATTTTCAATAAAATTATTTATGTATCAATTATGTATCAATTGTTATAAAAATTATGATTTAATTCGTAAATAATTAAAAATGAATGATTTGTTTTTATTTTATAAATTGGGAAAGCTGAAAACCAATTTTAGAGTAGGCAAAATTAAAACAAATAAATATGAAAAAATTATTTACAATTTTAACTGTAGTTGTTTTAACTACAACAATTTCTTTTGCACAATTTGGAATTAAAGCAGCTTTAAATTTAGCGAACATTGTTAGTAACAATGATGATTCTGATAATGGCATGAAATTAGGACTTATTTTTGGTGCTAATTATAATGCAGAACTTTCAGATGCAATGAGTCTTGATGTCTCTGCAACTTACAAGCAGTCAGGAACAAAGGAAACATCTGAATCCTCTTCTTCATATGGAGGAGTGACTTCATCTGTAGAGTATAGTCAGACCATTTCATTAGACTATTTAGATATTTCACCAAGCTTATCTTTCAATCTTTCTGATGCTATGGCACTTTCATTTGGGCCATATCTTGCTTTTGCAGTTGGTGGGAAAACAAAATTTGAAACTACTCAAACTATTAGCGGTACAGGTACATCTCAGGATGGATCAACAACTCAATCAGAAGAAGAAAGTATTGACTTTGGAGATGGAGATGATGATGATGGTATAAAAGCTATGGATTTTGGATTAAATATTGGAGCTACTTATTCCATTAATGATGCTATAAGCATTAATGCAGGTTATTCTATGGGATTAACAAATTTAATATATGTTGATTCTGACATGGAAGATTACTATGATAGTATAAATGAAGACGTTCCTTCTATTAAAAATATGGGTATCAATGTTGGTGTTACGTATTCGTTTGGTGGAGGTTATTAATAAATAATATAAAACAAAAGAAACCGAGCTAATAGCTCGGTTTTTTTATGTCATTGCGAATAAAGTAAAGTAATCCATACCTCAAAGTCAAGAATATACGCGTTTGTTACGAGTTTATTTGCTTCAATCACAAGAATGTAGCCTTCAGTTGTGTGTTTTATAGCTTCAAGCCTAAGAATATAGACGTCAAGGCTGTGTTTTATTGCTTCATTCCTGTGATTTATTGCTTCAAGCCTATGTTTATAGACATCATCCCTGTGTTTTAGAGCTTCAGCTCTGTGTTTTAGAGCTTCAGGGCTGTGTTTATAGACATCAATCGTGTGTATAGATTATTGTAGTTTCTAGAAAAGAGTTGATGTGGTTATTTACTTTGATGATTTATAAAGCAGTACGCCGGCCAAAACCATATAGCAGAGGTTCGGAATCCAAACAGCTAAAGCAGGAGCTAAGTTACTATTGGTAGCAAAAGTAGTACTCACTTGCATAAACAGAATATAGGTAAAGGCAATTAGTATTCCTATTCCTAAGTGTATACCAATTCCACCTCTAGTTTTTCTACTAGCAATAGCCACTGCAATAAGGGTAAGTATAATAGAGGCAAAAGGAAAGGCAATCCTCTTGTGTTTTTCTATTTTATGATAAACAAGTTGTTCACTTCCTTTAAGTTCTTCATCTGCAATATAGTCGTTTAGTTCAAACATATTCATGGTTTCAACTAAGCTCTTTCGTTTTGTAAAATCATGAGCGCTAAGGTTAAGTGAAGTATCAATACTAGCACCATTGCTTATTATCTCCCCATCATCACTAAATTCTCTAATTTCATACTTGTTAATTGTCCATTTGTTACTAAGGGTATCGTATTGTATGTAATCGGACTTTAATTTTGAAGCTAACTTTCCATTCTTAAAATTTTCCAAAGTAAATTTATAACCTATATTTCTTGTAGAATTGAAGCTTTCCATATAAATATATTGCCCAGGCTGTATCTGCATATGAATGTTCTTAGCACGAGAATAGCGTTTACTTTTTAGGTATTTGTTTTCAAAATTAATCCTTTCACTATTGGAAGAGGGGATGATGAAATTACCTAATACAAAAGATAAAGCTCCTAACACTACTGCTGAAATCATAAAAGGTTTTAGCAAACGCTTAAAACTCATACCACTATTGAATATGGCAATTATTTCAGTATCATTTGCCATTTTGGAAGTAAAAAAGATAACTGAAATAAAAATAAAGAGTGGGCTAAATAGATTACCGAAATAAGGAATGAAGTTTAGGTAGTAATCCATAATTATGGATTTTATTGTCACTTCACTTTCCAAAAAGTCATCTATTTTTTCTGAAATGTCAAAAACGATAACAATCAGTAATATCAAAGCTAGGGTAAAAAAGAATGTACCCAAGAATTTCTTAACAATATACCAATCTAGTTTATTCATTTATAATCTGACATCTAGTTTTTTAACCATCTGATTTTTCCAGGCTGTAAATGTTCCTTCTTCTATTTGTTTTTGTGCCTGTTCCATTAACCATAAATAAAAACGGATATTGTGTAAAGTAGCAATCTGTTTTGCTAGCAGTTCATTGCTTGCAAAAAGATGACGCACATAAGATTTTGTATAAGTGTTGTCTACAAATGAAGTTCCATTTGGGTCAAGAGGACTATAATCGTCAGCCCACTTTCTATTTTTCATATTCATGGTTCCTTCTGATGTGAAAAGCATTCCATTTCTTGCGTTTCTAGTTGGCATAACACAGTCAAACATATCTACACCAAGAGCAATGTTTTCAAGCAAATTCCTTGGTGTTCCTACGCCCATCAAATACCTTGGTTTATTCCATGGAAGTACTGAACAGACTATGTCTGTCATTTCGTACATCATATCATGAGGTTCACCTACTGAAAGGCCACCAATAGCATTTCCATCTCTTTCAAAACTTGCAATTTTTTCAGCTGACTGCAGGCGCAAATCTTTATAGACACTCCCTTGTACAATTGGAAAAAAAGTTTGTTCGTATCCGTATTTACCTTCTGTTGTATCAAAGCGATCACAACACCTTTTTAGCCATCTATGCGTCATGTGCATTGATTTTTTTGCATAATCATATTCGCACGGGTAGGGTGTACATTCATCAAAAGCCATGATGATGTCTGCACCAATTGTTCTTTGTATATCTATTGCGTATTCAGGAGTGAAAAAGTGAGAGCTTCCATCAATATGAGATTGAAATTTAACCCCTTTCTCTGTAATTTTTCTTCTATCTGAAAGTGAATAAACTTGGTATCCTCCACTATCAGTAAGTAGAGGTTTCTCCCAGCCTATGAATTTATGTAATCCTCCTGCTCCTTCAATAATATCAAGTCCTGGTCGTAAGTAAAGATGATAGGTATTTCCTAGAATAATTTGTGCTAAAGTATCTTCTAAAAGTTCATGCTGATGTATTCCTTTTACTGTTCCTGCTGTACCTACTGGCATAAAGATTGGAGTCTTTATTTTACCATGTGCAGTCTCCATTTCTCCTAACCTTGCTTTAGAATGCGCATCCTCCTTCAATAGTGTAAATTTCATGTTGGCAAAAGTAATTAATTTAATACTCTAGTATCTAATGTCTATTAATTACTTTTGCAGAGGTAATTACTGATGCTATCGCTTCAATTTATTGAAGAGGAAAGTCCGGACACCATAGAGCAACATAATGGGTAATGCCCATCTGCCGTAAGGTATGGACAAGTGCAACAGAAAGTATGTACAGGTAATGCTGTAGTGAAACCAGGTAAACTCTATGTGGTGCAATACCATGTATATCAGGATTTAAGAGCTGCTCGCTTTTTCTTGAAGGGTAGGTAGCTTGAGGTAATAGGTAACTATTATCCTAGATAAATGATGGCACTCTTAGGAGAACAGAATCCGGCTTATGTGTAATTACTAATCTAAAGCCGACACTTAGGTGTCGGCTTTTTCTATCTTTGTCAGATGAATAGAATACTCCTTATTTTTTCTCTCATTTCTTGTTCAGTCCTTTCTGCTCAAGATACATTAATGCCCGTTATCTTTTTAGATGATGTGGTGATTTCAGTAAAAAATAATGGTTTTAGTGTTGAGGACTTTGTTGGATATGTAAAAGAGGATACTACTTTTTATATGGGTTTTAAACACCTTCGCTATTATTCACATAACTATGAAAGTGAACTAAATATTTTTAATAAAAAAGGGAAAGTAATTGGAACACTTATAAAACAAGGAACTCATCATTCTAATTTTAAGCGCGCTTGGATTGTTAATGATTCTATTTATGACAAGGGAAAGATATTTAAGCGTAATGGAAAGTATAAATATTACACTCCTGAAGCATTTGATGAAGTATTTTTTCCTAAAGATACAATAGATGTAAGTCTTAGTATGTCAAAAGAAAAAAATGAAAAGGAAAGTCAAAATATGCGTGATGCTAAAACAGTTGGCTTTTCAATTGGTACGGATGACGTAGAACAATCCAAGGCAGGGATTTCTAAAAAGCTAGCAGTTTTCGATATTAATATGCAGCAATATTACGATTACACAATTAGCGATACTATTTATAACGAAAAGGAATGCTATGTGTTTGTTGTTAAGGTTAAACAGGATCTAAAAGCTAAGGATAAAGAAAAAGCTTTAATTAGAAAAATTGTATCCTATTTTGATAAGGAAAATTTTAATGTAATTTACAGAGAGTATAAGTTTGTTTACAACCATTTTCTAATTGATTTAGATATGGATGTTTTTGTTCATATGGATTATGTGAATGAAAAGCATGTTCCTACTGATATTCATTACAAAGGTTTTTGGAATGTATTATTCTTTAAACCTGAACGAGCAGAATTTAAGTTAAAGAACACTAATTACTTAGTAGATTAAATGTTTCTGTGTGAGCCATCGCAAAAAGCACCTTTGCTAGAATTTTTATATCCACACCAAGCTACTTTTTTATCTTCTTCTAATATTACTATTTAAGGTGAAAACCTGTTACTTTATGGGATCCATCACAGTAAGGATTCTTACTACTCAGTCCACAGGTGAAAAATGCTTTTTTCCCTGCTTTTTCATCTACTATATAAGTTGATTTTTGTATAATTTTGGGTAGTTTTTCCATTGTAGTTTTGTTTTAGATAATGATATGAAATATTCAGCAGTGAAATTACTGAAATTTTTCCCAAATAAAAAGTAGAAGTATAAAAAAACCTTTTATATTTGCAGCCCAGAAATAACTAAGAAATAAAGTCATGCCAAAAAGAACCTTCCAACCTTCAAACAGAAAAAGAAAAAATAAACACGGTTTCATGGATCGTATGTCAACTGCTAATGGGCAAAGAGTGATTGCAAGAAGAAGAGCCAAAGGAAGAACCCGTTTAACGGTTTCTGATGAAATTGGCCATAAATAATATTTGATATAAAATTATAATTGAGGTGTTGCTTTTGCAACACCTTTTTTTTAGGTTTTTTTCTGGTTATATCTTGTTAATATCTATTCATAGATTTCCCCTTTTATAAAAAACAAAAAATTGTAAATTTGCATACTACATAAATAAAAAATGCCAAAAAATAATTCATTAAAATCAGTACTAATTATAGGCAGTGGACCTATAGTAATTGGGCAAGCCTGTGAGTTTGATTATTCAGGATCACAAGCTGCTAGATCGTTGCGTGAGGAAGGAATTGAGGTTTCATTAATCAATTCTAATCCTGCGACTATTATGACCGATAAAGTAGTTGCTGACCATATTTACTTAAAACCCCTTACTACAGCTTCAATCATTGAGATATTAGAAGAGAGAAATATTGATGCTGTACTGCCGACAATGGGAGGTCAGACGGCCTTAAATCTTTGTATTGAAGTAGATGAAAAAGGAATCTGGGAGAAATATGGGGTTGATATTATTGGTGTTGATATTGCTGCAATCCATATTACTGAAGATAGAGAGCAGTTCCGTAAGTTAATGAAAAAAATTGATATTCCTGTTGCTCCTGCTCGTATTGCAACCTCATTTTTAGAAGGAAAAGAAGTAGCACAAGAATTAGGGTTTCCTTTAGTAATAAGACCATCATTTACTCTTGGCGGTAGTGGAGCTGCATTTGTACATACAAAAGAGGAGTTTGAAGATTTATTATCTAAAGGTCTACATGCTTCACCAATTCATGAAGTTCTGATTGATAAAGCTGTTCTCGGTTGGAAAGAATATGAATTAGAGCTTTTGCGGGATGATAACGATAATGTAATCATCATTTGTAATATTGAAAACTTGGACCCTATGGGAATCCATACTGGTGATTCAATTACAATTGCACCTGCAATGACTTTGGCTGACACTACTTACCAAAAGATGCGTGATATGGCCATTAAAATGATGCGTTCTATTGGTGATTTTGCAGGTGGCTGTAATGTTCAGTTTGCTGTAAATCCTGATTCATCTGAAGATATTATTGCGATTGAGATAAATCCAAGAGTTTCTCGTTCATCAGCTTTAGCATCAAAGGCAACGGGTTATCCTATTGCCAAAATTGCGAGTAAATTAGCGATTGGTTATACTTTGGATGAATTAGATAATCAAATTACTAAATCAACTTCTGCCTTTTTTGAACCTACTTTGGATTATGTAGTGGTTAAAATTCCTAGATGGAACTTTGATAAATTTCCAGGTTCAAATATTGAGTTAGGCTTACAGATGAAATCTGTTGGAGAGGTAATGTCTATTGGGCGTTCTTTCCAAGAAGCTTTGCAAAAAGCTTGCCAGTCACTAGAGATTGGGCGTAATGGTCTGGGTGCTGATGGAAAAGGTAAAACGGATCAAGATGTAATTTTACATGAGTTAAAGCATGCAAGTGGTGATAGAATTTTTAGAGTATATGATGCTATGAGAATTGGTATTCCAACTAAGAAAATTCATGAAATAACAAGAATTGATTACTGGTTCTTACACCAAATTGAAGAAATGGTTGTGTTGGAAAAAGAGATTGAAAAATACTCTATTGATACTATTCCAGCTGATTTGTTGTTAGAAATAAAAATGAAGGGATATGCCGATAGACAAATTGCATATTTGTTAAGGTGTATGGAAAGTGAAGTGTATGATAAAAGAAATGCTGAAAATATTAAGCGTGTTTACAAATTAGTAGATACATGTGCGGCTGAGTTTACTGCCAAAACACCTTATTATTATTCAACTTTTGAAATGCCAAAAGAGGTGGATGGTGATAAGTTTGCTGAAAATGAAAGTGAGGTAAGTGATAAGAAAAAAATCATTGTTTTAGGTTCGGGGCCTAATAGAATTGGACAAGGAATTGAGTTCGATTATTCTTGTGTGCATGGTGTTTTAGCAGCTAAAGAATGTGGGTATGAAACTATCATGATTAATTGTAATCCTGAAACTGTTTCTACTGATTTTGATACGGCAGATAAACTATATTTTGAGCCTGTTTTTTGGGAGCATATTTATGATATTATCCGACACGAGAAACCTGTAGGAGTAATCGTACAGTTAGGAGGGCAGACTGCACTTAAGCTGGCGGAGAAACTAGAACGTTATGGTATTAAAATTATGGGAACTTCTTATAATGCTTTAGATGTAGCTGAGGATAGAGGAAGATTCTCGGAGTTGTTATTAGAACATAATATTCCTTTCCCAAAATTTGCAGTTGCTGAAACAGCTGAAAAGGCAATTGAAATCTCTAAAAGTTTGAATTTTCCAATCTTAGTTCGTCCTTCATATGTGCTTGGTGGGCAAGGAATGAAGATTGTAATTAATGAAGAGGAGTTAGAACATCATATCGTCAATTTATTAAGAGATATGCCAGGAAATCAGGTCCTTTTGGATCATTATTTAGATAAAGCAATTGAGGCAGAATCGGATGCTATTTGTGATGGAGAGAATGTATATATTATAGGAATGATGGAGCATATTGAACCTTGTGGAATTCATTCGGGAGATTCTTATGCCGTTTTACCGACATTTGATTTGAGTGATAATGTACGTCAGCAAATGATTGATATTACAAATAAGATTGCAGTTGCTTTGGAAACTGTAGGTTTAATCAATATCCAGTTTGCTATTAAAGATGAAATAGTTTATGTAATTGAAGCAAATCCTAGAGCATCAAGAACTGTACCATTTATTGCTAAGGCTTATGATGAACCTTATGTGAAATATGCTACAAAGGTCATGCTTGGAGAAAATAAAGTAACAGATTTTGTTTTTAATCCTACTAAAAAAGGATATGCAATAAAGGTTCCAGTGTTTTCGTTCGATAAATTCCCTAATGTAAATAAAGAACTTGGACCAGAAATGAAATCTACAGGAGAAGCAATTTATTTTATTGATGACTTAAAGGATGATTACTTTACTAAAGTATATTCTGAGAGAAACTTATATTTAAGTAAATAGATTGCAAACACTTTTTATCATATTATTGATTTATCTTTTTCTTAAATATTTAGGAAGAATACTAGCTCCAATTCTTTTGAAGCGTTTTGCAACTAAAATGCAAGATCGTTTTGGTCAGCAATTTAATCAGCAAAATCACAACCAACAATCTCCTAAACAACAGGAAGGTAAAGTGACTCTAGAAAAAACTAAAACTTCAGCAAAAACTAAATCGGATAATTTAGGTGATTATGTCGATTTTGAAGAAGTTGAAGAATAAAATATAATTATGAAAAAATTTAAAAAATTCAGCCCACATCTAATAGTTATCCTATTATTTGTGGTTATTTCTTTTACTTACTTTTCACCTGTATTACAAGGTAAATTGCTAGATATGGCAGATATTACTCATCATAAAGGTATGAGTAAAGAGGTGACTGATTTCCGTGAATCAACTGGTGAGGAAGCACTTTGGACTAACTCTATGTTTTCAGGAATGCCAGCTTATCAAATTTCAACAAGATCAAATGGCAACTTAATTCAGTATGTAGCTAAAGCTATATCCTTGGGAATCCCAAGACCAGCCAATTTGTTGTTTCTGTATTTACTAGGATTTTATTTATTGTTATTAAGCTTAAAGGTAGATTATCGCCTTTCAGCAGTTGGTGCAATTGCTTTTTCATTTTCTTCTTATTTTTTCATCATCATAATGGCAGGGCATATGACCAAAGCACATGCAATAGCTTATGTGCCAATGGTAGTTGCTGCTGTGTTGTACACCTATAGCGGGAGGATGCTTTTAGGAGGAGTATTAACAGCACTTGCTGTTGCTTTGGAGCTTTATGCTAATCATCTGCAGATTACTTATTATTTGGTATTGATGCTGATTTTGATAGGTTTAGTTCAGTTTGTAAAAGATTTTAAAGCTAATAATCTTACTGATTTTTCAAAGCGATCAGGAATATTGATTTTAGCGGCTTTATTAGCTTCTGCTACAGCAGTTACTCGCTTAAGTACAACTATGGAGTATGGTACTGAAAGTACAAGAGGCAAGTCAGAATTAACTAATAATTTAGATAATAAAACTTCAGGTTTAGATAAGGATTATGCTACTTCATGGAGTTATGGTGTTGCTGAAACATTTACTTTGTTGATACCCAATTTTTATGGTGGAGCTTCACAAGGAGAGTTAACTACTGATTCGGAAACTTATCAGGCTATAAAAAGAGCCCCTAATGCAAAGCAGCTGATTAAGCAATTACCACTTTATTGGGGTACCCAACCTTTTACTTCTGGACCTACTTATGCTGGATCAATAGTAATGTTCCTTTTTATTTTTGGTTTACTATTTGTTAAATCAGAAATGAGAGTTTGGATTTTATTAGCAACTATTATGTCTATTACGTTGGCTTGGGGAAAAAACTTTATGCCTCTTACTGATTTATTTTTGGACTATTTCCCTGGTTATAATAAGTTTCGGGCTGTATCTATGATATTGGTGATCGCAGAATTTACATTACCTCTTTTAGGATTTGTAGCTCTGAATAAATTTTTAACTTCTGATTCAGATAATAAGAAAAAACCTTTACAATTGGCATTTTATATTGTTGGTGGTTTAACCTTGATTTTTGCATTAATACCATCTCTATTTTTTGATTTTGTTGGAGGACAAGATGCCAATTTAGCAAAAAATGGTTGGCCAATTGATGCTTTGCAAGCCGATAGAGCAGGGATTTTAAGTGCTGATGCTTGGCGGTCCTTTACTTTCATCACACTTAGTTTTGGAACTATGTGGATGTTCTTAAAGAATAAGATCAGCAGCAAATATGTTATTCTTATTGTTGGGGTATTGGTATTGACTGATATGTGGACAGTTAATAAACGTTATTTAAATGATGATAATTTCGCAAGAAAGAGTAAGGTACAGGTTCCTTATCAAGCAACTGCTGCTGATCAGCAGATATTAAGAGATAAAGACCCTAATTTCAGAGTATTTAATCAGAGTGTAAGCACTTTTAATGACGCTAGTACTTCATACTTTCATAAATCAATTGGAGGCTACCATGGCGCTAAGTTAAAGCGTTATCAAGAATTAATTGAGAACCATATAGCACAAGGAAATATGGCAGTATTGAATATGTTAAATGCTAAGTATTTTATTACCCCTCAAGGTCAGGCCCAGCAAAATCCTGGAGCAATGGGCAATGCTTGGTTTGTAAACAAAATTAATATAGTTGCGAATGCTGATGCTGAAATCACTGCATTAGATCGATTTAATCCTGCAAACTCAGCAATTGTTGACACTAGGTTTAGCGAACAAATGATTATTGGACTTGATAATACAGGGACAAGTATTACTTTAGCTGAATACAAGCCAAATTATTTAAAATATAATTCTACTACAGCAAAAGATGGAATTGCTATTTTCTCTGAAATCTATTATGATAAAGGATGGAATGCTTATTTAGATGGAGAATTAAAACCACACTTCAGAGCGAATTATGTGCTAAGAGGAATGAAAATACCTGCAGGAAATCATGTTGTTGAATTTAAGTTTGAACCTGCTGTTTATCATGTTTCGGAGCGTATTGCTTTGGCATCATCTGTTGTATTATTATTGCTATTAGCTTTTGTTTCAGTTAAGGAATTAAAGGCCTAATGAAAAAAGTAATAATCATCACTTACTATTGGCCGCCAGCAGGTGGTTCTGGAGTGCAGAGATGGTTGAAATTCACAAAGTATTTACCAAAGTACAATTGGCAACCTATTATTTATACACCTGAAAATCCTTATTTTGAAGTTAAGGATCAAGCCTTGCTAAATGATATTCCTGCCGAAGCTGAAATTTGTAAAACACCAATTTGGGAGCCTTATGCACTTAAAGATAAATTATTTGGTAAAGGAAGTAAATCCCAAAGTGCTGGAGTAATTTCTAATAAGAAATCATTAAAAAATAAGGTGTTAAATTGGGTGAGAGGCAATATATTTATTCCTGATCCTAAAATATATTGGGTAAAGCCTTCAGTAAAAGCATTACTTAAAAAGATACAAGAAGAAGAGATTGATCATATTGTAACTACAGGACCTCCACATTCTATGCATTTGATTGGATTAGGATTAAAAAAAGCAATGCCTAACTTAAAATGGATTGCTGATTTTCGTGACCCTTGGAGTGAATTAGATTTATTGAATGAATTTCAGCTTAATACTTCTTCAAGGAAAAAGCATAAGGATTTGGAAAAAGAAGTTTTACAAACAGCTGATGTAACTTTAACGGTTAGCGAAACTTGGGCATACGATCTAGAAAGGTTGGGAGCAAATAAGGTCAAACTTATTACTAATGGTTATGATACTGATGATTTTGAGCTAAAACCTAAAACGAATGATAAATTTATCATTGGACATTATGGTTTATTGAATCATTTAAGAAATCCTAAAAATTTATGGAAATCACTAGCTAATTTATGTGAAGAGAATAAAGCGTTTAATTCAAAACTGGAAATTCATTTATCAGGAAATATTGATATTGAAGTTATTGCTGAAATTGAATCTTTCCCTTGTTTAAAAAGGAAAATTAAACAGTTAGGTTACTTATCACATGCCCAGGTTTTAGACCAGTACAATCAAGCTGATGTATTACTACTGTTGTTATTTAATTCCAAAAGTGGGGTAGGGAATTATCCTGGTAAGATATTTGAATATTTTGCTGCAAAAAAACCAATTTTAGCTTTCGGACCTATAAGCAGTGATGCAGAAAGATTGATTAAAAAAACAAACACAGGAAAGTACTTTTCTTATGATGATTCAAATTTAAAAATTGATATTTTAGATTTGTTTAATAATCCAAATAATTTTGATTTTGAGAATATGGAAGGTTTATCCAGAGATAAATTAACCTATGATTTAACTAATCTATTAAATGATTTAAGATAATGGGAGTTATTAGAAATCAAAGCATTAAGAATTCTGTAAGTTTCTATATTGGTATGACAATAGGGGCTGTTAATACTATTTTAATTTATCCTAATGTATTTAATGATCAGCCTGAACATTGGGGGCTTTTGAGTATTTTAGTTGCCTATGCTACTTTAATAGGAACGTTTTCTTCCTTAGGAATTCCCAAAACATTTATTCGATTTTTTCCTGCAATTATCGAAAAAGGACAGTTGTATTTTTTGAGTTTGATTATACCTTTGTTTGGTTTCTTACTTTCTTGTTTAGGCTATTGGTTCTTTAAGGAAGAATTGTTTGTGCTTTTAAATGCAAGCCAACTTTTGCAAGATAATTTCTTTTACATTTTCTTACTAGTATTTTTCATTAGTTTTTATGATGTATTAACTTCTATTTCTCGGTCCTATTTAGATGCTTCAACTCCCATTTTTTTAAATGAAATATTTTTAAAATCCTATTCTTTAATACTGCTAGTTCTTCATGGTTACAAATTTTTTGATTTCACAACGTTTTTACAACTTTACGTATGCGGATTTTTGTTTAAATTCTTATTATTATTTATTTTCCAATTCATTAAGGGAAACTTGTTTTTCAAGCTTTCGTTAGGAGCTTTAAAAATTAAGGAAATCGTTGTGTATGGTTTTTATGTATTAATAGGAGGTGCGTCTGTCATATTTGTTAGTAGACTAGATATGATTATGATTGGAGTTTTTTTAGGTTTGGAACATGTTGCTTTTTATACCTTAGCTTTTTATATTGGTTCAGTAATAAGGGTACCAGGAAAATCTATCATTTCTATTTCAGTCCCTTTATTGGCTAAAGCTTGGGAGGAGCAAGATTTTAAGCAAATTCAAACTATTTATTCTAAGTCTTCTATTAATCAGTTAATAATTGGGGGTTTATTCTTTTTATGTGTTTGGATGAATATTGATGCAATTTTCAGCATACTTCCTGAGAAATTTTCTCATGGAAAATGGGTGGTTCTGTATATAGGTTTAGCACAGTTATTTAATGTTGCTGCTGGAGTAAATGGCGCAATTATTACTAATTCAAAATATTATAAATACGATTTATATACTAATTTGCTTTTAGTTGTGATTACTCTAATCTCTAATTATTTACTGATTCCAAAATATGGAATAAATGGTGCGGCTATGGCGACTGCATTTTCTGTGCTTTTGTTCAATCTTATTCGTTTAATTTTGATTAAATTAAAAATGAACTTGCAACCTTTTTCATTAAAAACTCTTTATACGGTTTTGATTCTAATAGCTATATATGGTGTTAGTCTTTGTTTACCATTGAGCGGGAATTTATATTTGGATGTTGTTTGGAAAACCTTTGTTGTAGTTGCAATTTTTATTCCTTTACTATTATCTTTAGAATTATCTGAAGATATTAATAAATTAGTTTTTGATGTAAGAAAGAGGTTAGGTATTTAACTTTATTCTATTATAATAGTGTGCTCAAGAAACAGATATTTAAAGTGTAAATAATCCTCTAAATAAAGCCTGTATTGTCCAAAAATTCCGCAATGATTTAAACTTTTTTATTTGTGCTAAGTTTAAAGTTAAGTCAATACTTTGCTTGATTATTTTTAAAGATATTATAAAACATCCTTTTATATTATTTTCTTTAATATTTTGGTATGCAAACTGTTTACCACTTAAAACTATTCTTTCTTTTAAATATTGTTTTTCAAATTTAAAACTGGCTTCAAAATGAGTTATTGACATTTCAGTTATATTATATAGCCTATTTCCTTTTAGGCTGGTAAACAGGCGATAAAAGAGTTCAGACTCTTCTCCAAGACCAAGCTTATTCCCTTTCATTCCTAAATTCACATTAAAACCCCCGATTTTCTTAAATATAGATTTATGAATACACATATTTCCTCCTGAAAAACCACCTCTTGCAACTAGTGGGTTTAAATAACCATCAATGCTTTTAAATTCTCTAAAGAAATATCGTTTATCAATCCAGCTTGGACATTCACTCTCAAATCTTGGATATATTGGCCCGCCAAATCCATCTGCTTTAATCGTTTTGATTCCAGTTAATAACGAATTAAGCCAATTTTCATTAATTGTAGCATCATCATCAATAAATGCTATATAATTTCCATTAGCTATATTAATTCCTGCATTACGCGCATGACTTAATCCTTGTTCTTCTTCTATGTAATAGGTTATTGGTGTTATTGTTTTGTAATGTTCTACAAGATTTTTTGTTCCGTCTTTACTATTATTGTCAATAACAATAATTTCAATTTCTTTTTCCGAATAGTATTTTGTCTGTTCTATTATAGAGTCTAAACATAACTGAAGGAAATCTTTTCGATTATATGTGCAAATAAGAATACTTAAAACCATTTATTTTTCAGTTTTTCTAAAAAAGATTCTTTCTTGATCTGATTTAATTTATAATCATTACTTATATCTCTTTTCAATTGATACCCAATAAAATCAAGAATTTCATTCTTTCCCTTCTCTGTATTAAATTTTTCAATTGTCCAAATTTTTAGTTGTTTTGGAAACTTTTTTTGAAGATTCTTTGTAGTACTATCATATTCTTCCCAATATAACTCTAATGCTTTCTTTTTATCACTTTCATTATATTTTGGGTAACAAGGGTCCCACTTTTCATCTAATTTCCAGTCTTTTCCATTATGTTTGTACCAGTGATTTCTTCCTTCAGTCTTATTTAAATAACTGTTTACAACACTTTCTTTATCTCTCACTAGTCCAATAATTTTTACATTTGGATATTTTTGTATTATTTGATTGATATAAGGCAAATAGTACATCCCCGTATCTCCATATAAAAGATTCTCAGAATTATGCTTTTGAAGATCTTCTATCCAGTTAAATAGTTCTGCCTCATCATTATCCCATTTTATAAGTTTTCGTATTCCATCTTCTTCAATTTTCCCTTCATGAATCACTCTCATTTTATATTGATGGGAAAGGAATTTTGATAGAGAAACACTTCCGCTTCTTCCAGTTCCTATTGAGATAATTAATTGTTTTTTTTGTTTATTCATTATTTGTAATTTAAAAGAAGCTATAGCCAAATTTGTTTATACTGATTTCAAACTCTTTCTCTGCTTTTTTAATATTAAACTTATATAATATACTGCGTTTATTTTTTTTCCATAAAGATAAGTATTTGTCATTTACATCCTTTTTTATTGTATTTTCTGATAGGATTATTTGAGTGTTAAGAAAGTGTCCAATAATTTTTAAAGTTTCTTTCGGATTATCTGTTAAATCTTCATAATTAATATCTAAGCTGTTTTTAAGTGTTTTTTTATCTTCTAAGTATTGATTATGGCATACTAGCCAATGCTTAATTAAAGAATAGTGAGATGTTTTTGACCATTTTTTAGTTGCTAATGAAGTAGCTGCTGGATGCCTATATATTGTAATGAAATAGCTATTAGGAAACATAGCCTGCAAAAAAAGTGTTCTAACTAAATTTGGAGGGGATTTCTCAATTAGATATTCTTTACTTAAATCCCAATATTTACTCCATTCTGAAAAAAGTTTATACTTATTTTCTTTTTTGATTATTTCAGATTTCTCATTTAAAAAGGAGTCTTTGTCAAAACCAAATTTTCCTGGTCCCCCGTGTTTATTTGCTGCATTAAATACACTTTGAAGATGTTGTCCTTCATCTTCAATAGCAGTAGTATTTTTAAAACCACTTATAGTCTTTTGATTTTTAAGTATTTTATAAAGTAATGAAGTGCCACTTCTATGCAATCCGCAAATAAAAATAAATTTATGTTGTTGCATTTTATTCATTAGTTTTTAATTTAAGCAAAGGTAGTGTTTTTACTTTTAGAGAGCGAAAAAAAGATTCAAGTTGTTTTATGATAAATATTAAAATTCAGATGAAACGAATTGAATAAATACATCTTCTTAATTAGGAATCTCTAATAATTGATGCCAGAATAAAAGATCATTATCCTCCAGTTTTAGAAAGACAGATTAATTTTTATATAATTTTAATCTTGAATCAAGCATTTTGCTAAACCTAGCAGATCCTTTTTTATTTAAGTGATCAGGGTTGAAAAACTCATGCATTGTAAAATCATTATTAACAGAGTAATCCCAAAATTCTATATTATATTTTTCGTATAAAATTTCTGCATCAATCCGATTATTATTAATAATACTTGAATCTAATTTAGTATTATACTTTTTGTAAGTAGGTGTAGAGAAAAAGATTGGTGTTATTCCATTTTTTTGTAAAGTGGTTATTAACTTATCTAATTCATTTAGCACTATTTTTTTTTCAGTTGAAGTATTAATTAATTCGTCATATACATTAATCCTATTAATATAGTTAATGCTGCTAAAATCGTTAGTTCTTGTTTTGGAAAATGTAATAAACCCTTTAACTAGTGTGTCTGTTTTACTTACCCCTTCCTCTGTATCAAAATCAAGATATTGTGTATGGTTTCTAAGTTTCCATTTTGTAAGAATATCTTTTTTTAGCAATGAAAATGAGACTAATGGGCTATAACCAAAAAGAAAAGGAGAGACATCAGCTTTATTATAGTCTATACTAGAATGTTTAATGCCATTGCCAAAGTATGACCAGATATTTCTTTCTCCTCTTTGAATTGAGAAGTAAAGTGAATGATAATCTAAACTAATAAACACATATTTTAGATTATTTAGCCGTTCAAGACTTCTTAATGTTATTTCTTTATCAAAGTAAATTGATTGTCCAGAATTAGCAGTGTTGTATGTGTTATCTGTAAAATATTTTGGATTTACTCCACGTAATGCATGAGAATTTCCTAAAATTAAAATCTCAATTTCATTAGCATGCTTTAACATTCCATTTGCTTTTTCTTTATATAAAGAATTCATGTTTGATAAATATAGATCCATCATTATTATAATAACGATAAGTGGAAAAATAAAGAGCAATATTTTTTTAAAAAATAATTTCATCAAAATTGAAAATAAATGAATTCTTGTTGATTTTTACTGTAAATAAAAATAGCACCTAAAATAAGGTAATAGAATCCCCATCTTTGCCACCTATTCCATTTGCAGCTATACTTTTCAATTGCATATTGTCCCTCTCTTCCCATCCATTCAATAGTTGTAAAAATGAGTATTAAGATACAAGTTATAAATATATGCCATTTTCCAACGCCTGATATTTTAGGGATTTCAATATATAGATTTGTCAATATATGTTTAATAAATGATAGGGCATGTGTTACACTGTCTGCTCTAAAAAATATCCAAGCAAAAACTGTTAAAGAGAATGTAAGTGAAATATTAACCACTTCACTAATGCTTGGTAAAAGTGAACCTTTTGCTGCAATATCTAAGTTAGTTCGATTTCTTCTTAATAAAAATAGAGGCATGAAATAGAGTGCATTTAAAGCTCCCCAAACTATAAATTTCCAATTAGCCCCATGCCAAAATCCACTAACAATAAAAATAATGAATATGTTCCTGATTTTTCTATTTGTACTCCCTCTGCTGCCACCTAGTGGAATATACAGATAATCCCTAAACCAAGTGGATAATGATATGTGCCATCTTCTCCAAAATTCAGCTATATCTCTTGAGAAATAAGGAAATGCAAAATTTTGCATTAAATTAAATCCAAATAATCTAGCAGTTCCGATTGCTATATCAGAATACCCTGAGAAATCCCCATAAATTTGAAAAGCAAAGAAAATAGCTCCTAAAACCAATGTGCTCCCTGAATAATCATTATAGTTATTGAAAATTTGATTAACGAAAATAGCGCAATTATCTGCTATTACAATTTTCTTAAATAATCCCCAAAGAATTTGTCTCAGACCATCAGTAGCTTGATTGTAATCGAATTTTCTATTCTTTTTAAATTGAGGTAAAAGGTTCGTTGCCCTTTCAATAGGCCCTGCTACTAATTGAGGGAAAAAACTTACAAAGGCAGAGAAGACTATAAAGTCATTGGTGGGCTCTAACTTCTTTTTATATACATCAATAGTATAACTTAGTGTTTGAAATGTATAGAAGCTAATTCCAACTGGCAGAATAATTTTAAGAGATTGGTAGTTTAATTCAATTCCAAGTGTTGAAAAAGCATAGATGAAATTATCTATAAAGAAATTATAATATTTAAAAAAACCTAAAAATCCAATATTTATCAATATGCTAATCCAGAGTAGATATTTTCGATTTAATTTTTCTCTGTTTTTTACTAAAGCTTTACCAATTAGAAAGTCAATTACAGTACTTAAAAATATTAAACTTAGAAATCTCCAATCCCACCATCCATAAAATAGATAGCTTGATAGTAAAATCACAATATTTTGTTGCTTTATTGTTTTTGTAACAAACCAATAAATGATGAATATTGAAGTTAGAAAAATTAAAAATTCAATTGAATTAAATAACATATGCTATTTTGACATTATTAAAAGCTTAAAAAAAGAATTTTTTTTTTAGTTAACTTGTTTACGGCTTATTGATATTTGTATAATGAGTAATTTCTTTATATTACAAAACTAATAAAAATCTGAATTAAACCTTTGATAAAAATACTAAATGGTTCCCTTAATAATTATAATTAGCCATTCTAAATCTAAAAAGTATACGAAAGACTATTAATAAGTTGGTAGTCCATTTCAGGAATATCTAGTTTAGGGTAACTATCATAATTAAAAGTATTATTTAAGCTAAATAGAAAATGGGAATTAATCGTTATTCTTAGTAATAGGTTAGTTTTCCATCTAAAATCACCTATATTTTTAATGTTGGGTTGGTAGTTGTTTTTACTTATAAGTTCTACATTATCTAGTATTTTGATAGTAAAGTCAATACCGCTACTCATTCGAGTATTCATTTCTTGCTCTCCTTTCATTGGTGTTTCTGTTTCTCTTAGGTATGAAACACCTAAACGAGCCTTTTCAACATCCGATTTCATTATTCCATAAGAAATTCCTATACCTGCAGTCCATCTTTTTTTTATGGAACGACTAATATCGTACAAATGTTGAAGTGTTAAATCAGCTCCCAGATTATTAGTATTAAAGGAATATTTTAAATCTTGCACTCCTTTATTAAGCATTTCTTCTTTTCCTGTTTGGCTAATAAAAGAGATGTTATTATTTAGGCTTAATACTAATTTCTTATGTTTGTAATTGGCCAAAAACACATTGTTGAATTGCAAAATATTATCTATATTCTTGGTGTAGTTAAGTCCTAAGTCAAAGTTTCCTGAAAACCCATCAGTTTTATCGGTTGATAAAGCGTAAGTAAAAGTGCTAATAAATAATAAAACTATTACTTTAAGCATTCCCGAAATCTTTAATTTTAGTTGCTAAAATTTCAATTTTAGCTTTTGCATCAGCCATTTTATTTTTTTCGTTTACAACTACTTGTTCAGGGGCATTGTTTACAAAGCGATCATTGCCTAATTTTCCTTCCACCGATTTTAAGAAGCCTTTGGTATAGTCCAATTCTTTTTGTAGTTTTTCGATTTCTGCTGCTAGATCAATTTTTTCACCCAAGGGGATAAAGTATTCGTTTGATTTCACCATAAAACTAAATGCACCATTTGGTTTTTCATTTGTAGTATTTATGGTTGAAAGGTTTCCTAATTTAGCAACAATAGCATCTAAATTAGTCTTGGATTTTTGGTTTTCGATAACGAGTAATTCCAATTGCTCTTTATTTGCAATATTTTGCTCTTTTCTTATTGTTCTTATTCCGGCAACCACTTCTGTTATGTTTTCAAAATCAGCTAATATCTGCTCGTTTACATCTCCTGCTATTGGCCAGTGGGCAACAATAATATCTTCTTTTCTATCATCAATCAAATGCCATATTTCTTCTGTTAGGAAAGGCATAAAAGGATGTAAAAGTTTTAGTATTTTCTCTAATTGTTCAATAGTCTTAGCATAAGTAGTGCTATCTATTGGACTACCATAGCTAGGTTTTACCATTTCTAAGTACCATGAACAGAAATCATCCCAAACCAATCTATAGGTTCCCATTAAAGCTTCTGAAATTCTGTATTTACTATAGGATTCATCTATTTCAATAATTGTTTTACTGAGTTTTTTTTCAAACCAAGTAATCGCTTGTTTTGCACTTTCTGGCTGCTCGACTTCTGCAACTTCCCATCCTTTAATTAAACGAAAAGCATTCCAGATTTTATTAGAAAAATTTCTACCTTGTTCGCAAAGTCCTTGATCAAAAGGTAAGTCATTTCCAGCAGGAGAACAGAGCAACATACCAACTCTTACTCCATCGGCACCATATTTTTCTATCAGAGTTATTGGGTCAGGAGAGTTTCCTAATGACTTACTCATTTTTCTTCCTTGTTTATCTCTTACAATTCCTGTAAGGTACACATTTTTGAAAGGTAATTCTTTTCTGTATTCGTACCCAGCCATAACCATGCGGGCTACCCAAAAGAAAAGGATTTCAGGAGCAGTTACTATGTCATTAGTAGGGTAGTAGTAGTTTATTTCTTTATTGTCAGGGTTACGGATTCCATCAAAAACTGATATTGGCCACAGCCAAGAGGAGAACCAAGTATCCAATACATCAGCATCTTGGTGTAAGTCTGCCATAGTTATGGATGGCTTTTCTTTTTGTGCTAATACTAAGGCTTCTTCTTTGCTTTCAGCTACTACATATTTATTGCCTTCATAGAAGTAAGCTGGTATTTGTTGCCCCCACCAAAGCTGACGAGAAACACACCAATCCTTGATGTTTTCCATCCAATGGCGATAAGTATTTTTGAACTTTGCAGGATGAAATTGTATATCATCATTCATTACATGTTCTAATGCAGGTTTTGAAAAGGATTCCATTTTAAAAAACCACTGCATAGACAGCTTAGGTTCAATTACAGCATCTGTTCTTTCTGAAAAACCAACTTTATTTTGGTATTCTTCAGTTTTTACTAAATATCCTTTTGCTTTTAAGTCCACTTCAATTTCTCCTCTTACTTCAAATCTATCTTTTCCAATATATAATTTAGCAGCTTCACTTAAAGTTCCATCATCATTTAGGATATCAATAGTTTCCAATCCGTGTTTGTCACCTAATTTGTAATCATTAATGTCATGTGCAGGCGTAATTTTAAGCGCTCCTGTCCCAAATTCCATATCCACATATTCATCAAATATGATAGGAATTACTCTATTTACTAAGGGTATAATTGCTTTTTTACCTTTTAGATGCGTATAGCGTTCATCATTCGGATTTACGCAAATAGCTGAATCTCCTAAAATAGTCTCTGGTCTTGTTGTGGCAATTGTTATTCTTTCATTACTGTCCTCAATGTTGTAGGCAATATGGTATAATTTTGAATTTACTTCTTTGTGTATTACCTCCTCATCAGAAAGTGCTGTTTGTGCAGAAGGATCCCAATTTACCATTCTAACTCCTCTGTAAATAAGTCCTTTTTGGTGTAAATCTACAAAAACCTTAATTACGGATTCACTCATGTCATCATCCATGGTAAACTTAGTTCGATCCCAATCGCATGAAGCTCCTAATTTTTTTAACTGCTCTAGGATGATACCTCCGTGCTTTTCTTTCCAATCAAATGCATGAGCTAAGAACTCATCTCTTGTTAAGTCATTTTTTTGGATGCCTTCTTTTGCTAGTTTCTGTACTACCTTCGCCTCAGTAGCTATTGATGCATGATCAGTTCCTGGTACCCAACAGGCATTAAAACCCATCATGCGTGCGCGCCTGACCATTACGTCTTGTAAAGTATTGTTTAGCATATGCCCCATATGTAAAACACCTGTTACATTTGGTGGAGGGATTACAATTGTATAAGCCTCACGTTCATCAGGAGTGGAATTGAAATAACCTTTCTCCATCCAATAGGCATACCATTTATCTTCCGTAATTAGGGGGTTGTATATTTTTGGAATGCTCATTTAAGTATTGTTTATTGCTTGCAAATTTACTAATTCTATTGTTCTGAGGAATTCCTAGAATATCTTATTTGCTTAAATAAAATATTTTATTAAATTTGCCGTTCACTATTTGTATATTAATCAAAAAAATAAAAAGAAGAAATGAAAAAATTACTTTTATCCTTAGCCCTTGTAACTGGATTTACTGTAGTAAATGCTCAAAATGTTAAAGCTGTTGACGCACCCAAAACTGAAAATTCTACTAATGTAACTATTGATTTTGTATCGAAAGTTGTGGATTATGGAACAATTGAGCACAATGCTGATGGAGCTAGAAAATTTGTATTTACAAATAATGGAACTGAGCCTTTACTAATTAAAAATGCAAAAGGAAGTTGTGGTTGTACAGTACCTACATGGCCAAGAGAAGCTATTGCTCCTGGTGCTACTGCTGAGATTGGTGTGAAGTATGCAACAAATAGAGTTGGAAAATTCACAAAAACAATTACTTTAACTACTAATGCAAGTAAGAAGCCTGTTATCTTAACAGTTAAAGGTGAAGTTAATCCTGCTCCAAAAGAAGAAACTTCTCCAGTAAGAAAAACAGAAGGCTCTCCTTTAGAAAAACAGAAGTCTCTGCTTTAATATATAAGAAAGAATTATTTAATAAAAATTAAGATATTTGCACCCCCAATTTATGGGGGTGTTTTTTTATAAAAAATTTACAATTATGCCAAAAATTTCGAACAAAGGAATTAATATGCCAGAGTCACCAATCAGAAAGTTGGTGCCATTTGCTGAAAAAGCGAAAAAAGCAGGAAAAAAAGTATATCATTTGAATATCGGTCAGCCTGATATTAAAACTCCTGAATTGGCTTTAGAAGCAATACATAATTTTTCTGATAAAGTAGTAGAGTATTCTCATTCAGCGGGTTTTGAAAGTTACCGAAAAGGATTAGCTAACTATTATCAGAACTTAGATATAGAAATTAATCATGATGATATAATTGTAACAACAGGAGGCTCTGAAGCCCTTTTGTTTGCTTTAAATACTTGTCTGGATAATGGTGATGAAATTATTATTCCTGAACCATTTTATGCAAATTATAATGGTTTCTCTACATCAGCAGGTGTTAAGGTTAAGCCAATTGCCACCTCAATTCATGATGGTTTTGCATTACCTAAAATTCAAGAATTTGAAAAACTAATTACTCCTAACACTAAAGCTATCCTTATCTGTAATCCTGGTAACCCTACAGGATATTTATATTCTAAAGAAGAATTAGAAACACTTAGAGATATTGTGGTAAAACATGATTTGTTCCTTATTGCAGATGAAGTATATCGTGAATTTGCTTATGATGGAAATATGCATCATACAGTATTGAACATTGAAGGTATGGAGCAGCATGCAATTGTAATTGACTCTACTTCAAAAAGATATTCTATGTGCGGAATTAGAGTGGGGTGCATAGCTTCTAAAAACAAGGAATTAATGGCAACTGCAATGAAGTTTGCTCAAGCAAGATTATCACCACCTACATTTGGGCAAATAGCTGGTGAAGCAGCCTTAAAAACTGATGTTTCTTATTTTGAGGAGGTAAGTGCAGAATATGTAAGTAGGAGAGATGTGCTAGTAGAAGGTCTAAATGAAATTGAAGGTGTGTTTTGTCCGAAACCAACTGGTGCTTTTTATGCTATTGCAGAACTTCCTGTTGATGATGCTGATAAATTTGCTCAGTGGTTGTTGGAAGATTTTGAATTGGATGGAGAAACTATAATGGTAGCACCTGCTGCAGGCTTCTATGCTACTCCTAATACAGGAACAAGACAAGTGCGTATCGCTTATGTGTTAAATAAGGAATCACTACAGAAATCGATAGCTATTTTAGCAGCAGCTCTTAGGGTTTATCCTGGAAAGATACTTTAATGGACTTAGCTCAACATAAAGAGCAAGTAATACTAAAACGCAAAGATAATAAGCAGTTTTTCAAGCGTTTAAAAAAAGTAAAGCTAAAGGTATTGGATAAACTTATTCATCCTTTACATGATGAGGTTTTTGCTTGTACCGATTGCTTAAAATGTGCAAATTGCTGTACAACTACAGGTCCTTTATTTACGGATAAGGACATTAGCAGAATTGCTAATCATTTAAGAATAAGACCATCAGAATTTGTGGAGAAATACCTAAAAATAGATGAAGATAGGGATTATGTTCTTAAATCTGTACCCTGTACTTTTTTAGGAAAAGATAACTACTGTTTTATTTATGATGTTAGGCCAAAGGCTTGTCGTGAATTTCCGCATACTGATAGAATAAAACAAAGTCAAATTCTAAAATTAACTGAAAAGAATGTGGAAGTTTGTCCAGCTGCATTCAGTATAATCGAAAAATTAAAAATAAACTTAAAATAAATAATATTATGAAAAATAATTTACTTTTTATATCTGCCATATTACTATTCATTTCTTGTGCTAATAACACTGAAAATAAGGAGGTTGTAGTTGTTGAGCCAAAAAATCAAACTCTTACTTTAGAATTTGCATCAAAGAATCCTGAAACAACAAAAAATAAAGCAGGTACCCATGTTGGTGTGAATGAAATGCTTAAATTATCACTAATTGATAATCACCAAATGGATTTTGTAGGCCAAGTACTTACATTAAATAATTTAAAAGAAGGAGCATTAAATTTTTACACTAGAAATGACAGTTTGTTTTGTAATGCACCTAATTCGTTAATGTTGATAAGTATGCCGCCAAAACCTGGAATCTCACCTAGTATGATTAATTCAAATACTGAATTTTTTGTAAACCCAATGAGCTTATTAAAGTTGGAGTCGGTAAATATTATGTTTATTGGGCTTGACAGCTCTAGTAAATAAGATATTTCCCTCTTACTTTTTTAAATTCCTCTAAGCCTTCTTTCCAACTGGTTTTAATTTCTCTGGCTGTCTTTCCTGCAATTATTTGCTTTTTCAACTTATCATTTCCTGCTAAAGTATCAAAGTAGCTATTGAAAAATTTTTCTTTTTCAGAACATTGCTTATACGTCTCAATTATCCAATTTAAGTTAATAGTCGTTAAATAGTTATCTTGAAAGCGTAAGTCAGTTCCAAAACACTCTATATTTTCAAGTTTTGGGTTTCTACTTCCTTCTCCACTTTTAGGCATAAAGGAATAATTACTTTTCAAATAAGGTGCTCCAAAATGCTGAAAAGGAAAATCAGTTCCTCTACCAATACTTATATTTGTTCCTTCAAACAAACAAAGACTTGGGTATAAATTTACTGATCTAGCATTTGGTAAATTAGGTGAGGGTTTTATTGGTAAGTCATAGTTTGTATTATGGGTGTAATTTTCCATTTCTATCACAATTAATTCACATTTAGTTGTAATCCAATCCTCTCCATTTATCATTTTGGCATACTCTCCAATAGTCATTCCATGCGCAATAGGTATGGTGTGCATGCCTACAAAAGATTGAAAAGCAGTGTCCAAAATAGGACCATCAACAAAATGCCCGTTGGGATTAGGTCTATCTAAAATTAATACAGGAATGCCAAATTCAGCAGCAGCTTCCATTACATAATGTAAGGTAGAAATATAAGTATAAAATCGTACACCAACATCTTGTATGTCAAAAACCAGAACATCAATTCCTTGTAATTGCTCAGCTTGTGGTTTTTTATTTTTTCCATGAAGAGAGAAGATAGGAATTCCTGTTTTTGAATCAATTCCATCTTCAATTATTGCTCCTGCATCTTCTTTTCCTCTGAAACCATGTTCGGGTGAAAACACCTTTACTAAATCAATCCCTAAGCTAATCAAGCTATCTACTAAATGTGTATTAGTAATCATTGAGGTTTGATTGCCTACAACACCAACTTTTTTATTTTGTAAATGATGCAAGTAAATATCAGTTCGTTCTGCTGCTAAAACTAATTTTTGGGCTTGTGCACTAAAAGTGAACAGGACTAAACTAATGCAAATTATTTGTTTTATTTTTGCAATCATAATGAATGTTGAATATTTTATAGCCAAACGCTTATTTGCTGCAAAGGAAGAAAATAATTCCAATACTAAACCAATTTTGCGAATTGCAATTTTAGCAATTGCACTTTCAGTAGCGGTTATCTTACTTTCAGTAATGGTGGTTACGGGTTTTAAAGACGATATTTCTGATAAAATTATTGGTTTTGGTTCTCATATTACTATATCCTCTTTCTCAGATAATCAATCCTACGAAACTGAGCCAATTCAGTTTTCGGATAGTCTATATAAATCAATATTTGAAAACCCTGATGTAAAGCACATCAGTACTTTTGCAACTAAAGCAGGTGTAATTAAAACAAATGATGAGATTCTGGGAGTGGTACTAAAAGGAGTTTCACCTGATTATGATTGGACTTTTTTTAATAATAATTTGGTTGCAGGAAAATGTTTTAATTTGAGTGATAGCGTAAAAACGAACCAAGTTCTTATTTCAGAAAATTCTGCCAAAAGTTTACATTTAGAGGTGGGAGACGACTTAATCATGTATTTTGTTCAGGACCCACCAAGAGTAAGAAAATTTGAAATATCAGGCATCTATAATACTGCTTTAGCAGATTTTGACAAGCTGTTTGTTTTGGGTGATATTAAGCATATACAATCCTTAAATTCTTGGGAAAACAAGCAAGTAGGTGGAGTTGAAATTGTTTTAAATAATTTTAATAATTTGGAGTTGGTTACTGAGAATATATACGAGAAAATCCCTTATAATTTGAATGCTCAAAGCATTAAAGAAAAAACACCACAAATTTTTGATTGGTTGGATTTACAAGATATAAATGTGCGTGTTATTTTAATATTGATGCTGATAGTGGGAGGAATAAATATGATAACAGCACTGTTAATTCTTATATTGGAACGAACCAAAATGATTGGTATATTAAAAGCATTGGGAGCAAATAATTGGAGTGTGCGCAGGGTATTTTTATATTCTGCTGTGCATTTAATTTTGAAAGGATTATTTTGGGGAAATTGTATAGCTTTAGGTTTAGCTTTTTTGCAAAAACAATTTTCAATTATTAGTTTGGATCCTAATATTTATTATATGAATACAGTTCCTATTAATTTTGATTTTACAGCTATTTTATTATTGAATGTTGGTACTATTATTGTCTGTTACTTAATTCTAATTATACCATCAATTATCATTACTAAAATCACGCCTATAAAAGCAATTCGCTTCGCCTAATTTTAATAATTTTGCACTACAAAATATATAAATGAAATATTACAATAACATATTAGAAACTATTGGAAACACACCACTAGTAAAGTTAAATAAAGTAGTAGAAACTGATGCTTTAGTTTTAGCTAAGGTGGAGACTTTTAATCCAGGAAATTCTATCAAAGACAGAATGGCACTTAAGATGATTGAGGATGCTGAAATGGACGGTAAATTAAAGCCTGGCGGAACGATTATTGAAGGTACTTCTGGTAACACAGGAATGGGATTGGCATTAGCTGCTATTCAAAAGGGGTATAAATGTGTTTTTGTTTTGGCTGATAAACAATCTAAAGAAAAAATGGATATTTTACGTGCTGTTGGAGCTGAGGTAGTAGTTTGTCCAACTGATGTACCTCCAGAAAGTAAGTTGTCTTATTATTCAGTAGCAAAACGATTAACTGAAGAAACACCAAACTCTTGGTATGTGAACCAGTACGATAATCCTTCTAATACACAGGCTCATTATGAAAGTACTGGACCTGAAATTTGGGATCAAACAGATGGGAAAATCACCCATTTGGTAGTAGGTGTAGGTACAGGAGGTACAATTTCTGGTTCTGCAAAATATTTAAAGGAAAAAAACCCAAATATTAAAATTTGGGCTATTGATACTTATGGGTCAGTATTTAAGAAATACCATGAAACAGGGGAGTTTGATGAAAAGGAGATTTATAGTTATATTACTGAGGGTATAGGAGAGGATATTTTGCCTAAAAATGTGAATTTTGATCTGATAGACCATTTCGAAAAAGTAACGGATAAGGATGGTGCTATTTACACAAGAAGAATAGCGCGTGAGGAAGGAATTTTCGTAGGGTATTCTGCAGGTAGTGCTGTAGCAGGTATTAATCAAATGAAAGCTAAATTATGCAAGGATGATGTAGTTGTGGTTATCTTTCATGATCATGGTACGCGTTATGTTGGGAAGCTATTTAATGATGAGTGGATGAAGGAAATGAAATTTATCTAGTAAACCAAAACTTACAAACATCTTAAAAAGTCAGCTCAATTCTAAAGGGTTGACTTTTTTATTTTTCTAAATTTACAATTATTATTTTAAAGCAGTAAAACGACTCTATGTATCTAATATTTGACACGGAAACCACAGGTTTACCACAAAACTGGAAAGCACCATTAACTGATTTTAGTAATTGGCCAAGGTGCGTGCAGTTGGCATGGCAGGTGCATGATGTGGAAGGTAAATTGATGGAAGTTAAAAACTACATCATAAAGCCAGAAAGTTATGATATTCCTTTTAATTCGGAAAAAATACATGGTATTTCTACTGAGCGTGCCAACAAACAAGGTATGCCTTTAGCTCAGGTGTTGTTAGAGTTTGTAAAGGATGTTCAAAAATGTAAGTTTGTTGTTGGGCATAATGTTTCTTTTGATAACAGTATTGTAGGTTGTGAATTATTAAGGAAAGATATTCCGAATATTTTGGCTACTTTTCCTGCTTTAGACACTAAAGATGACTCCACTAATTTCTGTGCAATTCCTGGTGGTAGAGGAGGAAAATTCAAATGGCCAAAACTAACTGAATTGCATGTTAAACTTTTTGGAGATGCATTTGCTGAGGCTCATAATGCTTCTGCTGATGTAGAGGCAACTGCTAGGTGTTTCTTGGAATTGATTCGTTTGGAAGTTATTCCGTTTTCAAAAGCAGGAATGTCAGCTGATGAGTTTAATAATTATAAAACGATAAACCCTAGCGCCTTTGAATTGATTGGTTTAAATATTGAACCTTACAGTGAAGTTAATACACCTGCTGTTGAGGAGATTGTAATTGAAGAGCAGGAAAGTGAAAAAGAAGTAATTTCAGATTCTCCTTTTTCACATCTTCATGTTCATTCTCAGTTTTCTATTTTACAATCTACTACTGATATTAAAGCCCTTGTAGATAAGGCTGCCGATATGGGAATGCCAGCTGTTGGTATTAGTGATCATACGAATATGTTTGGTGCTTATAAATTTATTGATTCTGTACTGAAGCATCCTGTAAATGCTAGTTTGAAAAAAGGGGAGACACCTATTTTGAAAGCAGTATTAGGTTGTGAATTAAATGTTTGTAATGATCATACTGACAAAACATTAAAGGACCATGGGGCTCAAGTTCCTTTCTTTTGTAAAAATAAAAACGGATTTCATAATTTAGCAAAACTCTCAACCTTAGGAAATGTAGCAGGTTTTTATTATGTTCCTAGAGTGGATAAAAATTTGATTACTGAATATAAACAGGATTTAATTGCTTTAACGGGTAGTACTTATGGAGCAATTCCTAATCTAATTTTGAATGTAGGAGAAGCCCAAGCAGAAGAAGAATTTAAGTGGTGGCATACTACTTTTGGTGATGATTTTTATGTGGAAATTAATAGACATAAATTGGATGAAGAGCGCCATGTTAATAAGGTGCTAATTGCTTTTGCCAAAAAATATAATGTTAAGATTATAGCCTCTAACAATGTATACTACTTGGAAAAGGAAGATGCTAATGCTCATGATATTCTACTATGTGTAAAGGATGGAGAGCAACAAGCTACTCCAAAAGGAAAAGGGAGGGGCTTGCGTTACGGCTTTCCTAATGATGAGTTCTATTTTAAGTCATCTAAAGATATGCAAGAACTTTTTGCTGACTTACCTGAGGCTATTGACAATATCACCCACTTAATTGATAAAATTGAATCCTATACTTTAGAGCGTGAGGTGCTTTTGCCAGAGTTTGATATTCCTAAGGAATTTGTGGATGAACAAGATAAAGTGGATGGAAAAAAAAGAGGGGAGAATGCTTATTTGAAATATCTTACTTATGAGGGTGCTAAGGAGCGTTATATTGAAATTACTGATGAAATAAAGGAAAGAATTGATTTTGAGCTCCAAGTAATTGAAAATTCGGGTTATCCTGGATATTTTCTTATTGTTCAGGATTTTATAAAACAGGCAAGGACTATGGATGTTTCTGTTGGTCCTGGTAGAGGTTCAGCAGCTGGTTCTGTTGTTGCCTATTGTACTACTATTACCAATGTTGATCCTATTAAGTATGATTTACTTTTTGAGCGTTTCCTAAACCCTGAACGTGTATCCTTACCCGATATTGATATTGATTTTGATGATGAAGGAAGGGGGCGAATTATTGATTGGGTAGTGAACAAATACGGAAAGGAAAATGTAGCTCAAATTATTACTTATGGTACTATGGCTGCAAAGTCCTCCATTCGTGATACGGCTAGGGTATTGGACTTGCCATTGTTTGATGCAGATAGAGTGGCAAAGTTAGTTCCTGATTTAACGTCATTAGGCAAAATTTTCTCTTTGGATGAAAAAACCTTAAAAGAAAAACTAAAGGCTGATCAATTAACTAATACCAAAGCTTTAATTGAACTTTCAAAGGGAAATGACTTAACAGCTGAAACCATTAATTTGGCTAGGAGACTAGAAGGGAATGTTAGAAATACAGGAACTCATGCTTGTGGAGTAATTATAACTCCTGAACCTTTAATGGGACTTATCCCTATGACAAGGGCTAAGGATTCTGACTTAATGGTAACTCAGTTTGACAATAGTGTCGTGGAGGATGCTGGGCTATTGAAAATGGATTTTCTAGGCTTACGAAATCTTACTATTATTAAGGATTGTCTGAAAATTATCAAAAAAATTCATGCAGTAGAAGTTGATATTGATACGATTCCTTTGGATGATTTACAAACATTTGAAATTTTCCAAAGTGGAGCAACTTCTGGTATTTTTCAGTTTTCTTCTGATGGTATGAAAGCACATTTGAAACAATTAAAGCCTGATAAGTTTGATGATTTAATTGCTATGAATGCTTTGTATCGACCAGGGCCAATGGAATATATTCCCAATTACATTAAGCGTAAGCATGGAATAGAGGAGATTGAATATGATTTACCTGAGATGGAAGAATTCTTGTCAGGAACTTACGGAATTACAGTTTATCAGGAGCAAGTAATGTTACTTTCTCAAAAATTAGCAGGTTTCTCTAAGGGAGATGCTGATATGCTAAGGAAGGGAATGGGTAAAAAAATTAAAGCGGTATTGGATAAATTAAAACCTAAGTTTTTTGCTGGCTGTGAAAAAAATGGTTTTGATATCAATACTGTAGATAAAATATGGACGGATTGGGAGGCTTTTGCGTCTTATGCATTTAATAAATCCCACTCTACTTGTTATGCACTTATTGCTTATCAAACAGCATATTTAAAGGCGCATTATCCTTCTGAATTAATGGCTTCATTGCTTACCAATCATATGCGTGATATTAAGGATATCAGCTATTTTATGGAGGAATGTAAGCGTATGGGAGTTCCAGTTTTAGGTCCTGATGTCAATGAGAGCTTTTATAAGTTTGCAGTAAATGAGAAAGGAGAAATTCGTTTTGGATTAGGAGCTGTAAAAGGAGTAGGGGAAGGTGCTGTTGAGGCAATTGTGGATGAAAGAAAAGAAGGAAAATATACTGCTTTTGATGATTTTGTTAAGAGGGTGGATTTGCGCTCGGCAAACAAAAGAACACTAGAGAGTATGGTGTGTTCAGGTGGTTTTGATTCTTTTGAGTTAAAGCGTTCTCAGTATTTTGCTAAGGAAGATAGTGGGCAAACTTATTTAGAGAAAATGATTAAGTTTGGGAACAAAGTTAAGGATAGCGCTAATTCCAATCAGTTTGATATGTTTGGTGAGAGTGCTGAGGCAACTATTCAAGCACCTATTCCTAACGAAACACCAGCTTGGTCTACTATGGAATTGCTTTCCAAGGAAAAAGACGTTGTTGGGATTTATATTTCTGGACATCCTTTGGATGATTATAAAGTTGAAATGGCTAATTTCTGTAATGGAAACTTTTCAATGCTTAATGATTTGGATAAAATTAATGGGAAAGAGTTACGCTTTGCTGGTGTGGTAACTAAAGTGGAGCATAGAGAAACAAAAACAGGAAAGCCTTTTGGAGTTTTGCATATTGAGGATTATCACGATTCATTTAGTTTCTATTTATTTAGTGATGATTATATTAACTTTAAGGCTTACTTAACTACTGGCTGGCTTTTGCACCTTAGTGGTAAAGTAAAAAAGCGTTTCTATAATGATGATTTGGAATTTAAAATCTCGTCAATTGATTTACTTTCTGATCTTATTGATAAGGAAGTAAGGGATGTTATGTTAAAAGTAGATATAGGTGATATATGCGAGCAATTAGTGAATGATGTAGTGCATATTGTATCTGAACATAAAGGAAAACATTCTTTAATTTTTAATGTGGTGGATCATCTTAACAAGTATGAAGTGGACTTACTTTCTCGAAAAATGAAGGTGAATTTGGATAGAGAATTTTTAGAAAGAATAGGAGAATTAAATCAATTGAAAGTAAAGATAAAATCATAAAATAATTTATAAATTTGTAACCTAAATAAAAACAAAAAAAATGGCATTAGAATTCACAGACGCAAATTTTAAAGAACTAGTATTAGATTCAGATAAGCCTGTATTGGTTGATTTTTGGGCAACTTGGTGTGGCCCTTGTAGAGCAATTGCTCCTGTTATTGAAGAATTACATACTGAGATGGATGGAAAAGCATTTATTGGAAAAGTAAATGTTGATGAAAATTCTGATACTCCGGTAACTTATGGTGTTAGGAATATTCCAACTTTATTAGTATTTAAGAATGGAGAAGTAGTTGATAAAGTAGTTGGAAATCAGCCAAAATCAAAATTAGTCGAGATTTTAGAATCTCATATGTAAGTTTAAAATTCTAAATTTAAAAGGGCTTTTATAGCCCTTTTTTGTTGAATGAAAAAGCTAGAATACATAAACCTACCCTCAAACATGGAGCTATTTGCAAAGCAAGTGGTTGAAGGATTTGTTACGGGATTACACAAAAGCCCTTATCATGGATTTTCGGTTGAGTTTGCCGAGCATAGGCTCTATAATACAGGTGAGAGTACTAAGCATATCGACTGGAAGCTTTATGGGCGTACGGACAAGCTTTTTGTTAAACGATATGAGGAAGAAACAAATCTAAGATGTCAATTAGTAATTGACGCTTCATCATCCATGTATTATCCTAACCTTGAATCACCTAGTTTAGAAAAACCAAATAAGTTATTGTTTGCTATTTATGCATCAGCAGTAATGATGAATTTATTAAAAAAACAAAGAGATGCTGTTGGCCTTAGCATTTATGCTGACAAGTTAGAAGTACATACGCCTAACCGAACGACACAAAGGCATCATAGAATCTTGTATCATGAGTTGGATAAGTTGTTACAAGTTGATGCTGTTAATTCAGCAAAACAAACCCAAGCAACTGTTGCTTTGCATCAGGTTTCGGAATTGCTGCATAAGCGATCCTTGGTAATGATATTTACTGATTTTATTCATTCCACTAAAACTTTGGAAGAGCAGTTTAAAGCGTACAAGCATTTAAAATACAACAAACATGAGATAGTTCTATTCTATTTGAATGAACCAATCACCGAAAAAGACCTAGAATTTGACAATAAACCCTACAAATTTGTTGATTTAGAGACTGGGGAAGAAATTAAATTAAGTCCTAATTTATATCAGAAAAAGCACAAAGAACAAGCTGAAAATTATCTTAAAGAATTGAAATTAAAATGCTTGCAATACAAAATTGATTTTGTGGAAATTGATATAAATAAGGGTTTTGATAAGGTCTTAAATTCTTATTTACTTAAAAGACAAAAAATGCTTTGAGGTTTATGAAAACAAATTATATTTGCAGCACTTTTTAATAAAGTACGGTCTGGTAGTTCAGCTGGTTAGAATACATGCCTGTCACGCATGGGGTCGCGGGTTCGAGTCCCGTCCAGACCGCTCAGTTAAAAGATAAACCCTTGTAATTTAATAGATTACAGGGGTTTTTTAATTTAGGTTAACAGTGTGTTTAACAGTTTTGATTATTTATAGAGTAATTCTATGTTAACAACTATAGTGGTGGTTGCCATAATTAAAATCTAAATAATCACCCTTTTTTCAAATAGAATAGGGAAGGAGGCCTAATCTTCCTCCTCTTCAGGAGTTGTAAAAAAACTAATCTTTATATCCATTGGCTCTCTTTCCTCAATCTCTTCATAAGGTTTTACCTTTCCAATAGAATAAGGAAGTAGTTTAGTTATTGCATTGATGTACTCTGTAGGACTGTCTATCTTATCTAGCATCTCCATTATCTTGTTTCCGTCAATAGCTTGGCATATATGCTCTCTTATGAGCTTAGAAGTAGTGCTTACTGAACCTTTAGGTCTACCTATAGGGTTTCCGCTTGTTCCTTTCTTAAATGGCATATTATATCGTTTAGTATATAATAGAAAATATGCTCTTTTGTTTTAGTTTATTCCACAACTATTCTTTTCTCTACTGTTCCATCATCATAGATGTAAAAGAGTGGTTGATAATGTTCTAAAGATAATTAGTTATTATTATTTTGAAATGTTATTGTTGTAATGCTTGAACTGCGAACGTTTTGTTTTGTTCTCACTCCTGTATAAGTATTTAAGTCACCTCCTGAGCTTCTTGTCGAAGTTTTAGTGTCAGAACTTTTATAATCATATCCATATTTTGCAAAAAAATTGATAACATCCATTTCACTAACTAGTTTAATTTTTGCATTACCATCTAATACCTTACTAGCTTTGGCGCTGATTTTTAATCTATAAGGCTTTCCTTTTTTCGTTTTTCTACCAAAGTCAAGTTGCCACGAACTTGGATGAAGCCAATTACCTTCATTTCCTACAATTGAGATAAATTCAACACTAATATCTTTTGTTATATCAATAGTAATTATTTCTTTTTCACCTTTTGGTATATTTATAGCCCCAAGAGATACCGCATTATTCATTTCTGCTGTAATTATTTGCCCAAACCCAATCATAGGTAAAGCAATTAATATAAGTAGTAGTTTTTTCATAATCTTAGTTTTAGTTGTTCATACAAATAAAGTAAATATTTATCATTTCAAAGATACATTGTTGATACAAAATAGATTATAAAGCTAAATAGCGTAAACAACACCTCAACTACTGCTTCAGACAAAACACTTAAACGCTCAATTCTAAAGTTCAATTTTATAACTCTCTATAATCTTTAAAGATATTTATAAGATTTAAGTTAATTTATCCCTTTCCACTCCATCTGTGTCTACAAAGGTTATCTTTATTTCCCTATGCTCTCTTTCCTCAATCTCTTCATAAGCTTTTACCTTTCCAATAGAATAAGGAAGTAGTTTAGAGATAGCGTTAATATACTCTGTAGGACTGTCTATCTTATCTAGCATCTCCATTATCTTGTTTCCGTCAATAGCTTGGCATATATGCTCTCTTATGAGCTTAGAAGTAGTGCTTACTGAACCTTTAGGTCTACCTATAGGGT
>Ga0209482_1000319_pt1 | contig 43202 bp, 44 predicted proteins | sample CoawatmetaG10DNA_FD_187512 | JGI IMG/M metagenome (GOLD analysis project Ga0209482, IMG submission 187512) | Marine microbial communities from the West Antarctic Peninsula - Coastal water metaG104-DNA (SPAdes) (version 2) | ecosystem: Environmental > Aquatic > Marine > Coastal ...
TATGGTATTGGGATTTCTGTTTCTAGTGGAATAATTAGCGCAACTGGTAGAGATTATGGCAACCCCTATCTTGAATTAATTCAAACTGATGCTGCCATAAATCCAGGAAATTCTGGCGGCGCACTCATCAATGAAAATGGCAACTTGATTGGAATAAATACGAAGATATTTTCTAAAACAGGAGCCTATCAAGGGATAGGCTTCGCCATTCCTTCAGAAAAAGTCATTCAAATTGCTTCTGAAATTATTCAATATGGAAAGGTAAGAAATGTTTGGATAGGTAACTTTAGAGTTGCTAGGGTTAGGTTTGAACTTGATAAAAACCTTCTATCAAAAGGCCTTCAAGTGGTCGAAATAGAGAATGAAGGGCCTTTATTTAATAAAGGTGTTGGCGTCGGAGATGTAATATATAGAGTGAATGATATGGATGCAACTTGGAAAAATCTAACGCAATTCCTCAGCCTTGCAGCTCCTGGAGACACTATTAAATTAAATATATTTACGGAGAGTGAAAAAAAGAAAGTAGTAGAAATTGAAACAAGCGCTCTAGAAGAAATTAACTTGGCAATCTAAGAATATTTGCACCTAAATAATTAAGTTTCTCCTCTATCCTCTCATAGCCCCTATCTATATGATAAATCCTATCGACAATTGTGTCTCCCTCTGCGCAAAGACCGGCTAAGATCAAGCTAGCAGACGCCCTGAGGTCAGTCGCCATCACCTCAGCTCCATGGAGAGTGCTCACACCTTTAACTACTGCATGATTTCCTTGAACTGATATATCACAACCCATTCTATTTAGCTCCTGAATATGCATAAATCTATTTTCAAAAACATTTTCATAAATATTTGATATCCCATCAGCCATAGCGCTGATAACAGAAAATTGTGCCTGCATATCAGTTGGAAATTCAGGAAAAGGAGCTGTTGTAATATCAACTGGTTTTGGCTTTTCTAGATTCATAGATAAAGATATTGAATCATTGGTACATATTATTTCAGCACCAGTTTCAGCAAGTTTTTCTAATACTTTTTTTAATCGATCCGGATTAATTCCATCTATACGAATATCCCCAGATGTAACAACTGCAGCTGCTAAATATGTGCCTGCCTCTATCCTGTCTGCTGGGATATCAAATGTAGCTCCTGTTAATTCTTCAACTCCTTCAATTACTATCTCATCAGTTCCGGCGCCTTTAATATTTGCACCCATACCATTGAGCATTTCAGCTAAATCAACTATCTCTGGCTCTTTTGCTACATTAGTTAAATAGGAAGTTCCTTCAGCTAATGCGGCTGCCATCATTATGTTCTCTGTTCCGGTTACAGTAATGCCATCAAATTTTATTCTAGCGCCCTGCAATCGATCAGCGGTTGCTTCAATGTAGCCATTTTTAAGCTCTATTTTTGCACCAAGCTGTTCTAGAGCATCTAAATGAAAGTTAACAGGTCTAGAGCCGATTGCACAGCCTCCTGGCAAGGCAATTCTAGCCCTCCCATACCTAGCAACCAAAGGACCTAAAACTAATATTGAGGCTCTCATGGTCTTAACTAGCTCATATCTTGCCTCTGTATCAGACAGTTCATTTGAGGAGATTGTAAAATCCATATCCTCATTAAGAACAATCTGCGCTCCCATAGAGCCTAGCAATTCAAACATAGTCGTTATGTCTTGAAGAAAGGGAAGGTTTCTAAGAACTATACTTTCTTTACATAAAATAGTTGCTGCGATCATTGGCAATGCAGCATTCTTAGCTCCGGAGCATTTAATAGTCCCGCTTAAACGATTCCCACCTTTGATTAATAATTTTTCCAAATTTTTACCCTACCTTTGTATCCAAACTTAATGCGTGTAAAGAGCCTGACTGAAAATTATCCTTAAGAAGGTTTAACACTTTTTTATGCTGCTCTATTATAGAAATTCCCTTAAAAGATGAAGAAGTTACAACTAATTTAAAATTACACGAATCACCATCAAAAGAGCAATTTGCATCCGGTATACCCTCAAGGATAATTTTTTTTATAACCTCTCTATCCATCGATTCCAGCATCTCCGGCATCAGATATCCAATTCTTTAAAATCATCTCGATGTCTCCGTTATGGTTATTAGCTAGGGCTTGAAATTGATTTCTAAATGTTAAGCCTAAGTTAACGCCATTAACGACTATATTTACAATCATCCATTGATTATTAGATCTTCTTAATTTGTATGATATTGGGTATTTACTACTTCCTGTATCAAGCATCTGCTTTACTTCCATACTCTTAAGCCCCGACCAATCGTCTTTGCCCGGGATGGTATTTATTGACTGATCACCCCATTGTGCCAATGTCTCAGCATAAGTATCTAATAAAGAATTTCTAAAAATCGCGACGAAATCTCTCCTTTGCTGTGGTGTAGAGGCTTGATAATATTTTTTACCCATAACGCTAGCCGCAACCCTTCTAAAGTCGATCATTGGATCAAATATTTCTTTTATTTTATCCTCATAAGCTTCTCTATCTTTTGAAAATAAATCTTTATTTTCAATAAGAACTTGAACCATTTTTTGTGCATTACTATCTATGAAAATATAAGGATCTTCCTCGGAAATTAGAGGTGATGAACTTAGTAATAAAATAGAGATATAAAAATAATTTTTATGTAAGGCAAACATTGTTCTATTATAGCATTTGAAACATAATAAAAATTCATCGAACCTATGAAAAAATATAATTATATTGCGTCTGCTAAGAGAACATTTAAAATTGAGGCTGATGCGATAAAAGGCCTTACAAATCAACTTGATAATAACTTCTCATTACTATGTGACGAGATAAAAAATAACGAAGGAAAATTCGTAATTATGGGTGTTGGTAAATCAGGTCATATAGGGCAAAAGATTTCTGCTACGCTTTCTAGCACTGGTACAGGATCTGTTTTTATCCATCCTACTGAAGCTGCGCATGGTGACATGGGACTAATTGATAAAAAAGATATCGTCTTATTAATATCAAACTCCGGTGAAACTGACGAAATAATTAATATCCTGCCTTCTTTAAAAAGACTTGCTTCAAAAGTAGCATCTCTTACGAGTAACAAGAATTCATCAATATCAAAATCTTCTGATATTCCAATTATAATCAAAACTAAAGAGGCTTGTCCTCTTGATCTGGCTCCAACATCCTCGACAACCGCTGCTCTTGCCTTTGGAGACGCCCTAGCAATAGCTTTATTGGAATCTAAAGGATTTACAAAGAATGATTTTGCAAGCTCGCATCCTGCTGGTAAGTTGGGTAAAAAATTAATTACTCAGGTTCATCACATAATGCACAAAGATTTAGAAATACCTAAAGTAAAAGATAGCACTCTTCTAAGCGAAGCATTGCTAGAAATAACAAATAAAGGCCTGGGAATAACATTGGTTACAAATAAATCTAAAGTCGTTGGAATCTTTACTGATGGAGATCTTAGAAGATGCTTAAATGAAAAAATAGATATTAACTCAACTAAGATAAAAGACGTTATGACTAAGAAATTTAAAACTATAGACTCAATGACTCTAGCGATAGATGCGGCAGAAGTAATGGAAACAAATAAAATATTCACCCTAGTTGTTATGAGTGGAGCTAAGAATGTTGGGGTTCTTTCGATGCATGACTTAATTCAGGCAAGGATCTTATAATTGAATAAAATACTAATATCTTTTTTAGTTTCAGTAGCATGTATATCAAATTTATCTGCAAACACCTTTCTTGATAATCTTATTATTAATTCTGATTCCGTAGAGATAAAAAAGAATAATAGCCAAATAGTATTTCTTAACGATGTTCGGATAGAAACAGAACTTCTATCAATAAAAGCAGATATAGCTCTTTACGATAATATTAAAAAAATAATGTCTCTTAAGGGAAGTCCTTCTTTAATTAGATCGACTTCGGACGTGCAAAATTTTAAAGGTAATGCGGATGAGATAGTTTTTTATAGCAACAGTAAAATTCATCTTCTAGGAAATGCATCGATGGATTATGACAATATAAAAATCTCATCTAGCTCAATAATCTTCAATCCTCAAAATGGAATGGTGTCTTCTGATGAATAACCTCAAGATACAAGCTTCTTAAAATGCTTACTTTACAAAATATTTCAAAATCAATAAAAACAAAGAAAATTGTTGATAGTATTAGCTTTGATATAAAGCCTGGAACCATTAATGGGCTACTTGGACCAAATGGCGCCGGGAAGACAACAACCTTTTATTTAATTGCTGGATTAATAAAATGTGATAACGGTAAGATTTTTTTTAATGGCGAAGATATTACATCCTTGCCTATGCATAAGAGATCTAAAATAGGAATTAAATATTTGCCACAAGAGCCATCTATTTTTCAAAACCTTAGCGTATATGAAAATCTTTACGGCTTAGCTGAGATTTCTTTTCAAACTAAAGAGGAAATTGCATCTTTCATGGATCAATCAATAAAAGAATTTAACTTAACTGAACTGCTTGATCTTAAAGGAAGACAGTTATCTGGAGGTCAAAGAAGAAAAGTTGAAATTGCAAGGACACTTGCAGCTCAGCCAAGGGTTATACTTCTGGATGAGCCATTTGCTGGAATAGACCCTATTGCTATAGAAGAAATTAAACAAGTTTTAATCTCACTTACAAAAAAAAATATAGCTATATTAATTACAGATCATAACGTCAGAGAGGCTTTAGAGATATGCAACAAGGCAATCGTTATAAATAATGGAAGCATTATTGCAATGGGCTCAAAAGATGATCTTATAAATAATGAGTTAGTAAAAAAAGTCTATTTAGGAAATATGTATAGTTAAAAACTATGGCGATTTCATTACTAAAGGATTTTAAACAAAAACAAAAAATATCCTTAACTCCTCTTCTTAAAAAATCTATTGATCTTCTCCAGCTTTCAAGATTTGAACTAATACAGAAAATTGAAAATGAAATTGAAGCAAATCCATTTATTGAAAAAGAAATACTTGATGATGATAGCTCCGATTTGAATCAAATACTTTCTGATGACTTTGACTTCAACATAGCAGCAACTGAGAGCCTTAGAGAGTCTTTAATAAATCAAATTAATGAGCTTAGTCTCAATCAAAAAGAAAGAAAAATTGCACTTTCAATAATCGATTGTCTAGATGAAGCTGGTCAATTAGTAGAGCAAATTCAGGATATTGAAAAAATGAAAGGCTCTGAAGCCTCACATAACGATATTGAAAAAGTTCTAGTGAATATTATCCAAAGGCTTGAGCCGGTAGGTGTCGGTTTTAGAAGCTTCAAGGAATGTATTAAAATTCAAATCAATAAAAAGAATATTAAGGATAAAATTAAATATCTCTGTAACAAAATATTGTTTGAGACCCCGTCAAGTGATCTAGACTTTATTAAAAGTGAGCTCATCAAGGAAGGTCATTCAGAGATTGATATAGATAATGCGATAGATGAAATTAAAGTCTGTGATCTTAGTCCAGGCCTGAACTATGAAAGAACAAATTATATTATCCCTGATCTTAAAATAGAGCTAAAAGATAAAGATATATTTGTAAATTTTATTGAGGACAACTTTCCGGCAATAAAAATTGATGATGATCTGATAGCACAAATTAGTAATGAGCTAAAAAAGAAACCTAACAAAGAGCTTTCTGAAAAAATTCAAGATGCTAAATGGCTAATATCATCAGTAAAAAAGAGAAATGATACTGTCAAAAAGGTTGGTGAGTTAGTTTGCAGTAAACAAATCTCATTTCTAGGAAATAATCCTCTAAAGATAAATCCTCTTTCTAATAAAGATATTGCTACTGAGCTTGATGTTCACCCTTCAACGGTTTCAAGGATATTAAGATCAAAGTATATAGATACTCCAAAAGGCATTATCCCCCTTAAATCATTATTAGTATCGTCTGTTTCAAAAACTAGAGATGTCACTCCTCTTCAATTAATGGAACTAATTCAAAGTATTATAAAGAATGAGGCTAAGCCCAAAAGTGATAACAAGATTGCCCTAGAACTTAATAAAAGAGGCTTTAGTCTGGCTAGAAGAACAATTACTAAGTATAGAAAAAGACTTAATATATCCTCAACCAGAATTAGATGAGTTACACCATCTTTGATGTAGAATTAATTAATGGATAACTCTGATAGCAAAAATAATTTAAAAATTATATTAGATGAGTCCTCTGATCTATCATTAAATCAGGTAAGGGATCTTCTAAACAAGATGTCCTCTTCTGAAATAGCCCATGCTCTTGAATCTTCTCCGCCCAAACAGAGAAAATTATTATTTTCGCTACTCGAGACTAATGAAGAAGGAGATGTATTAGCAGATCTTGGTGAGGAAATTCAACAAGATTTAGTTTCCAATATTTCAAATGAAGAACTAACAGAAGCTGTAAAGGAATTAGAGTTAGATGAGATTGTAGACATACTTCAGAATCTCCCCGAAGAGAGAATGAAAACAGTCCTTTCAAAAATGTCTCTTAGGGATAGAAATAGAATAGAACTAGGGCTGATATACCCAGATAATACTGCTGGAGGCTTGCTAAATACTGATGTAATTAGTGTTAGACCGAATCACACAATAGATGTTGTCATTACCTATTTAAGGGATCAAGATGAGCTTCCTGAAAATACAGATAAAATATTTGTTGTAACAACTGATGATCAATATATTGGTGAAATATCGATAAGTAAAATTATTACAAGTGCACTAAACTTAACCGTCGAAGAAGTTATGGAAAAGGGGATTGCTCCAATTTTAGTCAATCAAGATGATAGAGAGGTAGCTACCATTTTTGAAAGGAATGATCTTATATCATCAGCAGTTGTTAACGACTCAGGTGAGCTCCTTGGAAGAATTACCATTGATGATGTTGTTGATGTTATTAGAGAAGATGCTGATCAGAACTTTCTTGGAATGGCTGGGGTGGCAGAGGATACTTTTGCTCCTCCTGGAAGAGCAGCTAAAAGTAGAGTATTTTGGCTTAGCATGAATCTTATGACTGCATTCATAGCCTCTATGACTATAAATATTTTTCAAGATGTCTTGAATCAAATAGTTTATTTAGCAGTTCTAATGCCTATAGTTGCTAGTATGGGAGGAGTTGCTGCAACACAAACTCTGACTATTGTTCTTAGAGGATTAACACTTGAACAAATTAATTCATCAAATATTAGATGGCTTTTTAAGAGAGAGCTTGCAGTATCTATTCTTAATGGCCTAGTGCTTTCAATATTAGTTGGCTTTATTACTTATTTTTGGTTTGAGGATTTAGTTTTATCTATCCTCATATCATGCGCGCTAATTATTAATCTTATTTTTTCTGTGATTGCAGGAGTTTTTGTTCCTTTAATATTGAGAAGGTTAAATCAGGATCCTGCTATAGCAGGTAGTGTCGTAGTTACAACTGTTACAGATGTTGTTGGCTTCCTTTCATTCTTGGGCCTAGCTACAATATTTTTAATTTAATCTCTCGAGTTTAGGGTCATCAACGGTTCCATCAACCTTAAATTTTAAGGTAGATACGTTGTCTAATACATCTTCGAATATATTCTCTAGAACATACCCTCCAGCAAGGGCCGGAATACCCCCAAAAATAGCTGCATACCATGGGATATTTTCTGAGATCTTTAATCTCATGGATAGATCTAGATTCAATTCATCCATTTCTCCTTTTTGATTCTTTAGAACTTCCCCTACCCATTTCAAACTTGCCTCATCTGTCTCTAAGGTTATAGGTGTTGTGATTAGCCCCCTGCCCTTGCTAAAGTATATTTTTCCAGATGCTCTTTGTATCTCTAGAGCGCTATTTGTAGAAGAGACCTTTTGATTATTAATGCCTTCAATCATTGCATTTAGATTTAAAACTTTAATAGCCCTTAAAAATGTCGAGTTTGGTATGTCTGCATCTAAAGAAAAATCTTTAACAAGAAAATCTATATCACCCTCTAAGTTCTTCAATGAGCTCAAGCTATTCCATTGAACATTAAGACTAGCCTTTAAAAAATTAAAATCGTAGTTCAAAATATCCTTTAAAGGATTTGAAGAGTTGTATATTTCAAACATGCCCTTAATTTTATATAGGTCATTTGCTCTATCAATACTTATGTAAGCCTTTTGCTCATCAGAATATGGGCCTATTTTGAAGCCTTCACTGGAAATATTTATATTATCAATCGTTAGAATCTGTGTATTTTTAAGTAAATAAAAATCTGCTGTTTCGAAAAATCCCCTGTCAGTCTCTAGGTTTGTAGAAATAAATCTTATATTTAAGGCAGATAATTCATCAATATCATTGGTTGCATAACCAAGATTATTAAATTTAAATTTTGAATTTTCTAAATTGACCTTAATAAAGCCAGCTCTATCAATATTAATTTTTCCACTCAAATCTTTGCCCGAAAGATCTATTTGAGATTCATTGTTATCAAGGTAAATATCAAGCAATTGATCTTTATAATTATTACTAAATATATTAAATATTTGTGCCTTAATTTTAACTGCCTTTATTATTGAGCTTGTATTTTCAGTTGAGTTTGAAAAACTATAATCCTTCATTTTAATTTCATCTAAATCTAAATATATATAAAAACCATCCTTCTTTTTATTTGATATTTGCAAATCTCTGAAGTAATTACCAAGAATAAAATATCCAGATTTATTTGAATCTATAAATATATCGTATTCTTCATTGCCAATAAGATAGGAAGGTTTGGATAGGTCATCTATATAAATAGATGTCATTAATGAAGATCCAAGTGGTTTTTGAATTTCTTTGATTGGTGAGACGATATCAGTTCTTTTTAAGTTCGATTTAAGCTGAATTGAGGTCTTTCCATTTCCAACCTTTAATAATGCTGAAAATAACTCGTCTCCATTAATATCAAAATACTGATTTGATGAAATTAAACTATTCATCTGTATTGAGATATCAGATCGAGCTGAGAGCATCTTGTCTTGGTCATAAGAAATACTTCCTTTTATGCCCTGATCAGGAATTTCAGCTGAAAACATGCCATGAAGTGACTGGTTTATGTCTGTATAAATTATCGAATCTATATAGTTAATTTTATATCCTGATTTTGTTTCAAGCTTGGAATCTAAAAAATGCATCTTATTGAAACTAGTAAGCTTGTTTGAATTGATAGCAAAAATACCTTTTGAAGTAAGTTTGATGTTGAAAATGTAGTCATTAAATGAACTAAGATTAAAAAGCTTTAAATTATCTATGTCAGTTGTTTCTAAGAAATGCTCACTCAAATAGAATATTTTATTTGATGAGGGTTTATACAGAGCATCAATAGCGTTATATGAAAGTGAATTAATCATTCCGTTTCTTAAAATGAGTTTCACTTCTTTATCGTCAATTTCAACTTCATAGGTAGATGCAGAAATAGATAATGATTTATTATTAATGTTTAAGTTTTGGCCTTTTATCTTAAAAGGCTTGCTTGAAGATGTATTTCCTGACTTTCCCTTTATCTCTATTGAGTCAATTTTTAAAGAAGACAAGCTTATGTAATCCTCAAATATAGATTCAAATAAATTAAAGCCAATTACAATATTTGGAATAAGTATAATTTCTTCAAGGTTTTTATCAGAAATCTTTATATCATTGGAGGTGAATTGAGGATCAAAAAAGCTTTGGTTAGATTCAATTGATTTGATATCTATTGAGTAATTGTAAAGTAGTGTTTTATCAAGCAAAAGAATTGCTTGGAGAGGTTTATATACTAAAAAACTATAGGAACCTACAACCAAAGAAAGTAAAAAAAATACGAAGAGAAATAAGAACAAAGATATTTTTTTTAGGCTAGTCATATTGCGAAAGTCTTTTATCCATAGAGAGACGATTCACAGGACTAACAGCTACAAGCAAGCATAAACAAGTATTAAAAAAGAAACTTATAAACAGAACAATGTAAGAGAAATTTTCAATTGCTAAAAATAAATTACTCAATCCAATAAAAAATACAGATGCAGCTCCAAAGAAAATGCAGACTTGTAAATATGAGAACAATTTAAAGGTATTTGCATAGCTATTTATTACATAGGAAACTAGGCAAAATAGTATTGCATTTAAGCCAAATAAGGAATTTGATATTAGATCTATAAATAAGCCGAGACTGAAGGCATAAAGCGGGTTTACATTCTGAGAGAACCTGTAGGTCAAGGCGCTAAAAACTATAAATGTTAGAGGTACAGCTACATAAATTTTAATCAAAGTAGGAGCTATAATTGATTCTAAATAATTTGCTAAAAATAAAATAAGCATTGTTTTTAAAATTCCAGGTGCTTTCATTAGTTTTCAATTATCCCTAGCATGCTATTTTTTATAGGGTCTGTTATTAAGCTGATATCAATTTTAATATCTGTCTCATCGATGTTTGTAATTTCTTGAACATACCCTATTAGAATACCCCTGGGATAAATTCCTCCGAGTCCTGATGAATAAAGCTTTTGTCCATTCGATACTGGATTAGTCCAAATTAATGAGCTATATCTACAAGAGATAATACCAGGCTTGCCACTCCCTTTTGCATTACAGAAATATCCCTCTGTCTCAAGGGGAATGTAATGAGATGTATCTGTTAAAAGAAGTACTTCTTTTACGCCATTATCAGAAATAACTTGGCCAATAATTCCTTCGCTATTTATTACGGCACTTCCTGTAAAATCTATACCTGAAGATGATATTACTTCGATGTACATAATATGAGTATCACAACAAAAGTATTTAGTAGTATCAAAAAACTTTATTTTTGATGCATGAAAAACTTCATCAATTTCATATTTACTCATCAAGGCCGTTATTGCCTCATCATCCATAAAGAATTTATCACCCCTTGAGACTATGAAATTCTCTAAATAACTCTTATCAAGAGCTGCTTGAAGATTTTTATTTTCATTTACAAGATGGGATTTAGATGAAGATAGATCATATAAATAAATAAATGGATCAACTGTAATTTTTTTTAAAAGGTATGTCGAAGATATTGTGGTCGATATATAAGTATTTTTAATGCTATCAAAACTTTTGTAAGCAATATCTAGGTATAAAAGAATGGCTCCAGCTAAAATACATAAAAGATATATTGCCTTCGAACCAGAATTAGGCGCTACTCTGGCCATATCAACTATTCTGCAGAAAGGAGATCGATATTATATTTATCCATTATCTCAAGAGCTTGGCCGCCACCTCTTGCAACGCATGTTAAAGGATCTTCTGCAACTATTACGGGAATACCTGTTGAACTTGAAATAAGCTTATCCAGGTCTCTCATTAAAGCGCCGCCGCCGGTCAGAACAATTCCTCGTTCTGCTATATCAGCAGCTAACTCAGGAGGTGATAATTCCAAAGCATTCCTAATTGCTCTTACTATCCCATATAAAGGATCTTTCATAGATTCAAAAATCTGATCACTATTAATAGTGAATGTCTCTGGTATTCCTTCAGCTAAGTTTCTACCTGTAATAGACATTTCTAGCTTTTCTGATTCTGCCGTAGCGCAACCAATAGTATATTTAATTTTTTCAGCAGTAGATTCTCCAATCACACATCCATAATTTCTTCTTATCCATGAAGTTATAGATTCATCCATTTTATCTCCGCCAATCTTTACGGACTCTGAATAAACAACTCCATTTAGAGAAAGGATAGCAATTTCTGATGTGCCTCCTCCGATATCAACCACCATATTTCCACTTGCTTCTTCCACAGGAAGCCCAGCTCCAATAGCAGCTGCCATTGGCTCTTCTATTAACTTAACGTCTCGAGCACCTGCACCTAAAACAGATTCTCTTATTGCCCTTCTCTCAACCTGAGTTGATCTACAAGGAACACAAACCAAAACTCTTGGGCTTGGTTTAATCCATCTTTGCTCGTGAACTTGAGCTATAAAGTGTTGTAACATTTTTTCTGTTACCTGGAAATCCGCTATAACACCTTCTGATAAGGGTCTAATCGCTTTTATATTTCCGGGAGTTCTTCCAAGCATTTTTTTTGCCTCAGTTCCTACGGCCACAACTGTTTTTTGACCTCTAGATTCCCTAATTGCGACAACAGATGGCTCATCAAGAACAATTCCTACATCTTTAGAGTAGATAAGAGTGTTTGCTGTTCCTAAATCTATAGAAAGATCATTAGAAAAGTAGCCTCTAAATGTTTTAAAAATATTGAATTCCACGTGATTCCTTTAATTACTTAAAATATATGTAAATAATACTCTAGTTAGGTTAATATCTGCCAACTAATTATAATAATATCCTATATATGGACAAGAAAACAGTTAGAACTATTGCGCACCTATCAAGACTCTCCTTTGATGAAAAAAATGAGGAAAAAATTACAAACGACCTGAATAATATTATTAAATTTGTAGATCAATTAAATGATGCCGAAACATCAAATATTGAGCCTTTGACGAGCCCTTTAGAGAAAACAGCTAGGACAAGACCTGATAAAGTGACTGCTGAGAATAGAAAAGAAGCTTTCATAAAAAATGCACCATCATCAAACGAAGATTATATTCTGGTCCCAAGGGTGGTTGAATGAGTATTCAGTTTAAGACAATAAAGGAGCTTAAAAATATGCTCCAAAAGAAAGAAATTTCAAACAAAGAGATGGTCGAAGATACATTTACATTAATTGAGAGTAATAAGCATCTAAATGCTTTTGTTACTTTAAATAAAGAAGAGTCTTTAAAGAAAGCGGAAAACTTTGATAATAATCCTTCAAACCTTGCTTTATCTGGTATTCCTATCGCTCAAAAAGATCTTTTTTGTACTAAGGACCTCAGAACTACATGTGGTTCTAATATGCTATCAAGCTTCATACCACCATATTCTGCAACCGTAATTGAAAATTTAGAAAGTGCAGGTTGCATCTCTATTGGTAAAACAAATATGGATGAGTTTGCAATGGGGTCATCGAATGAAACAAGTTTTTTTGGCAATGTTGAGAATCCATGGGGTGAGGGATTAGTTCCTGGGGGAAGTTCAGGGGGCTCTGCGTCTGCAGTTGCTGCAGGAATAGTTGCGGGAGCAACTGGAACTGACACAGGTGGATCAATTAGACAGCCAGCATCTCTATGCGGTATTACTGGTTTAAAACCAACATATGGAAGAATCTCAAGATGGGGTATGATCGCATTTGCCTCGAGCCTAGATCAAGCAGGGCCTATGGCCAGAACAGCAGAAGACTGTGCGCTCATGTTAAATGAAATGTGCTCTCATGATCCCAAAGATACGACATCGCTAGATGAGAATGTCCCAGATTTTACGCAAAACTTAAACTCATCTATAAAAGGAATGAAAATTGGGCTTGTAAAAGAGTTTGATTTATCAAAATTAGATAATGACGTTGTAAAAGTTTTTGAGGAATCCAAGAGGCATTATGAATCTCTAGGAGCTGAGTTTATTGAAATATCTCTTCCAAATATCTCCCTTTCTGTTCCAACATACTATGTTGTTGCTCCAGCTGAATGCTCTTCCAATCTATCTAGATTTGATGGAGTAAAGTTTGGAAGAAGGTGTGAAAACCCTAAAGATCTAGAAGATTTATATGTCCGAAGTAGATCTGAAGGTTTTGGAGATGAAGTAAAAAGAAGAATTTTGATTGGCTCATACGTTCTATCCGCTGGTTTTTATGATGCATATTATAAAAAAGCTCAGCAAGTAAGAAGACTTATTAAAAATGATTTTGTCTCAGCTTTTGAGAAAGTCGATGTAATTATGTCACCAACAACCAGAGGGACCGCTTTTAAAGCTGGCTCTATGGGAAGTGATCCTATTCAAATGTATTTAGAAGATCTTTTCACAATCCCTGCAAATTTAGCGGGATTACCTGCCATGTCGGTTCCAAATGGTATTGTTGATAATAAACCATTAGGCATGCAATTAATTGGGAACTTTCTTGAGGAAAGTAAAATTCTTCAAGTTGCTCATAGCTTCCAAAGCTCCACTGATTGGCATCTTAAGACACCAAATGGAGATATAAGCTAATGACATGGCAAACAGTTATAGGTCTTGAAATCCACGTCCAACTTTCAACTAAATCAAAACTATTTTCTGGAGCATCGACTGGATTCGGTGCTGAGCCTAATACACATGTTGATTTAGTGGATATGGGCCTTCCTGGGGTTTTACCAGTACCCAATAAGGATGCATTTTTCAAAGCTATACGATTTGGCTTAGCTACAAATGCAGAGATTAACCAAGTGTCTTCATTTGATAGAAAAAACTACTTCTATCCCGATCTTCCAAAAGGCTATCAAATTACCCAAATGGCTATGCCTATAGTGGGCAAGGGTTCCATCAAGATATTTGCGAACGGTCAGGAGAAAATCGTTAATATTACTAGGGCTCATTTAGAAGAGGATGCTGGAAAATCTGTGCATGACCTATTTGAAGGTGAGACAGGTATTGATTTAAATAGAGCCGGAACTCCCCTTCTTGAAATAGTATCAGAGCCAGAAATAGCCAACGCCAAAGAGGCAGTTGCCTACTTTAAAGCAATCAGACAGATTGTTACATTTCTAGATATATGTGATGGGGTTATGGCAGAAGGGTCTATGAGATGCGATGTAAATGTGTCGATGAAAAAAGTAGATGATTTAGAGCTTGGAACAAGAGCTGAAATTAAAAATATTAACTCTTTTAAATTTATAGAAAGGGCAATTGCTTTTGAAATAGATCGTCAAACTAAAATTCTTGAATCAGGCGGATCAGTGGTTCAGGAAACTCGTCTATATGACAGTGTTAAGAACGAAACAAGATCAATGAGATCAAAAGAAGAAGCTAATGACTACAGGTATTTCCCAGATCCAGATTTATTACCAGTTGTTATATCAGATAAAGAATTAGAAGAAATTAGATCAAGTCTTCCAGAGCTTCCTGAACAAAAAGAAAAAAGATATATCAGTGAAATAAAACTTGAGGAATCTGAAGCTAAAATTATTGCTTCCTCGAAAACTATGGCAAATATGTTTGAAGAGGCTTGTTTAAAAACTGATGATTCTTCATTGGTAGCAAGATGGCTTGTTGGTGAGGTAAGCGCGCTCTTAAATAAAGATAACATTGAGATAGATGAATCAAAGCTAACTTCAAATAATTTTGCAGTATTAATTGAGAGAATTTCAGATAAAACTATATCTGGAAAAATTGCTAAATCAGTCCTAGAAGAAGTTTGGGAATCTGGTGATGGTGTTGATGCAATAATTGAGGAAAAAGGTCTTGTTCAAATTCAAGATGAGTCATTGCTAGAAAGCATAGCGAAGAAAATTGTTGAGGATAATCCCGGTCAAGTTAATGCCTACAAAGGCGGTAAAGATAGATTATTCGGTTTCTTTGTAGGCCAAGTAATGAAAGAAACTCAAGGAAAAGCAAATCCGCAAAGCGTAAATGAAATCCTTAAGCAACTATTAAAATAGTATTTAACTAAAGTATATAAAGACTTAGAGTTTCAGCAACAAAAGCAGGTTTTGCCACCCCTTTTATCTCCATAGTTACTTCAGTTTTAGCTAGATATTGTCCTGGATTTTTTTCAGTTATATCAAGGCATTTCATTATTATTCTAACTTCTGAATTAACAGGAACTGGGCTTAAAAATCTTACCTTGTCTAAACCATAATTTAATCCCATTTTTGTCCCTTCCAATACCAGACCCATTCCTTGTGAAAATGGTATTCCAGCTACCAGAGATAAAGAAAGAAAACCATGAGCAATTGTTGAACCAAATATAGGTTCTGCTTGCTCTGGATTGACATGAATAAACTGATTATCCATAGTTGCATCAGCAAACTTATCTATTCTCTCCTGATCAATAGTAATCCAATCAGAAGTTCCAACTTCTTTTCCAATAACTGACTCAATTTCTGAGGGTTTTATGACATGTAACATCTTATTTCTCCATATAGTAATTATTATATTCGTCTCTCAATTCAAACTTCTGTAATTTACCTGTTGCTCCATGAGGCAATTCTTTTAAGAAAATAATCTCATCTGGTAGCCACCATTTTGCAACTCTTGAACCAAGGAACTCTAAAATACTATTTTTATCTATAGGCTCTCCAGTATTGGTAACAATGAATAACATTGGTCTTTCATCCCACTTAGGATGAGGTAGTCCTACAACACATGCCTCAATAACCTCGGGATGTCCTACAGCTGCATTTTCTAAATCAATTGAGCTAATCCACTCTCCACCAGATTTAATAACATCTTTAGCCCTATCTGTAATAGTCATATAACCATCTTTATCTAAGACTGAAATATCTCCAGTATCAAACCAACCATCTTTATCAACGCAATCTTTTTCTGCTTTGAAATATCGCTTAAGAACCCATGGTCCTCTTACTAGTAAATGACCTTGCGACTCACCATCATGAGGGAGTTCTGCACCTGAATCATCCACAACTTTTAGCTCAACCCCGTACATTGGTCTGCCTTGCTTTAATTGAACTGCATACCTTTCCTCTTTACTCATCTTCTTCATTTCTGGTGTAAGAAAATTTGAGGTTCCCAAAGGACTCATTTCAGTCATTCCCCAACCCTGGATTACATTCACGTCATGAGCTTCATCAAACTCTTGAAGCATAGAAAGGGAAAGTGCTGACCCGCCTATAACTGCATTTCGAACTGATGTAAGAGTTTTATCATTATCTCTACAATAGTTAAGTAGTCCCATCCAAATAGTAGGAACGCCAAAGGCTAAAGTGACGCCTTCACTCTCTATAAGATCGTAAAGTGGTTCGCCTTCCATTTGTAGCCCTGGCATAACTAGTTTTAAGCCAAACATTGGACCATAAAAAGGAATTCCCCAGGCTTGAACATGGAATAAGGGAACAACCATTAATATTGCCTCATCAGGGCTAACAGTTAACCCAATCAATGAAGCTTGTGCATGCAAAATATTTGATTTGTGCCCATAAAGAACTCCTTTAGGATCCCCTGTAGTTCCAGATGTATAACAGAGACCACATGCAGCATCATCTTCTAAAGCTGGCCATTGATAGTCTTCATCTCCATCTTTTATATATTCTTCATAGGAAATTGCATTTTTTAAGACGGTGCTTGGCATTTCAGATTCATCACAGAGAATAATATATTTTTCAACACATTTAAGTTGCTCTTCAAGCCCTTCTAGCATTGGTATGAAAGGAGTCTCAACAAAAATAACTTTATCTTCTGCATGATTAATAATATATACAGCTTGATCCGGATGTAGCCTGAAATTTAAAGTATGGATAACCGCACCCATTCCTGAGATTCCGTAGTACATCTCCAAATGTCTATATGTATTTAAAGCTAGTGTTGCAATAATGTCGCCGTTTTTATAACCGTCTTTTTCTAAAGCAGAAGCTAGCTTTCTAGATCTAATGCAAACCTCTTCATAGTTAGTCCTATGAACCTCACCTGATACCATTCTGCTAATAACTTCTTGAGTTGGATAGATGTTTTTAGCATGCTCAATAATGCTTGCAACATTTGGTGTCCACTTTTGCATATCTCCGATCATATAAGTACCCCTAAAAAATGATTGATATAAATTATATAAGAAGGAACAATGAATTGTTAATAAAAATTATTAGGAAGCCATGAGCATAAAAAAATTAATCACGTCTAGATACTCTGTAAGAAGTTTCATTGACAAAGAAGTGTCTTTGGAATTGATTAAGGAAATCCTTAAAACTGCGAACTCAGCTCCTTCTGGAGGAAATATTCAGCCATGGAAGGTATATGTTGTTTCTAATAATTCATACAAAGAACTAACGACTCAGGCTGTAAGTAATTTTGATAATGGAGTTCAGGAAGCAATAGATTACGAAATATATCCAAAACCTCTAGCCGATGAGTACAAAAAAAGAAGATCTGAATGTGCCTCTGATATGTATGAGGCTATATCTATTGAAAGGGATGATATAGATGCAAGAATGAAACAAATTAGAGAAAATTTTAATTTCTTTGGAGCTCCTGTTGGCATGATAGTGACGATAGATAAAAGTTTTGCCCCTAATGGTTGGGGTCACGTTGGAATGTTTCTTCAGAATTTATGGCTTGCTGCAATGGACGAAGGGTTGGGTGTTTGCCTTCAAGAATCTTGGTCTATTTATCCAAAAACAGTAAAGCAAGTTGTCAAACATCCAGACAACGAAATGGTCTGGTGTGGAATTGCCATAGGTTATCCGAACACTGAAGATCCAATTAATCAATATAGAACATCACGAGACAGCATAGATTCATTCGCTACTTTTATTGATTAAAAATGATTAAGAAAGCATCTACATTTGATTTTCAAAATACTTATGCTGATAATTTAAATGGGCTTTATAAAGAATGTATTGCGGATCCTGTGCCGTCTCCAAAAATGCTTTTATTTAACTATGATCTCGCAGAAGAATTAGAGCTAGATCCTTTTATTTTTAGTTCTGATTATGGATTGTCTATTTTTTCTGGTAATAAAATTCCAGAAGGATCCACCCCAATAGCTCAAGCATATGCAGGTCATCAGTTTGGTAATTTTAATCCGTATTTAGGAGATGGCAGAGCTCTTTTACTTGGAGAGATTGTTGATATTCATAAGCAGTTAAAAGATATACAGCTAAAAGGATCAGGTATTACTCCCTTTTCTCGAAGAGGAGATGGGAAATCAGCACTTGGGCCAGTTTTAAGAGAATATCTTATAAGCGAAAGTATGCATGCCATGGGAATACCAACAACTAGGTCTTTGGCTGCAATAGACAGCGGCGAAAATGTCTTAAGAGAAACTTCATTGCCAGGGGGAATTCTTACTCGAGTTGCTTCAAGTCATATTCGCATAGGGACATTTGAGTATGCAAGTAAGCTAGAGGATAAGGATCAAATTAAAAAATTAGCTGATTATTCTATTGCAAGACATTATCCAGATACTGCAAAAGTAGAAAACTCTTACTTGGCATTCTTTGCTGGCATCTGCAACGAACAAGCCTCTTTAATTGCTAATTGGATGAGTGTTGGCTTTATTCATGGTGTTATGAATACAGATAATATGACCATCTCAGGAGAGACTATAGACTATGGTCCTTGTGCTTTTATGGATGAATATCATCCAGCAACTGTTTTTAGCTCCATTGATAAACAAGGAAGATATGCCTATGCAAATCAACCTGCAATATTAACTTGGAATCTGACAAGGCTAGCTGAGACCTTGATTCCGCTTGTGCATGACGAAAAAGAAGAATCTATTAAGCTTCTTACAGAAGTCCTTCAACTGATTAAACCTGTTTATGAAAATTTTTGGCTAATGAATATGAGATCTAAAATAGGATTATCAAAAGAAGATCCAAAAGATTATGAATTAATTAATAACTTTTTAGAAATCATGAAGGATGAGAAAACCGATTTTACTCTTGCCTTTCGAAGTTTATCAAAAGCTCTTACTGGGGATATGGCGGTAGCTAGAAATCTTTTTAATAATTCTAAAAAGTTTGATGTTTGGTTTATGCATTGGCAAGAGAGGGTCTCGCAAGAGAATGTTCCAGATGAGGATATAGTTAGTGCAATGAATAAGATTAATCCTATTTACATACCCAGAAACCATAAAGTCGAAGAAGCACTTTTTTCAGCCGTTCATAAAAATGACATGGAGCCATTTTCAAATTTACTTTCTGTTTTGATAAATCCATATGAAGAGAATGAAGGGAATGAATCTTATGCACTACCTTCACCTAATCCTGAAATACCATTTAAAACATTTTGTGGAACTTAAACCTTAAGAAATATTAAATCTTTTCAAGAGAATATCCTCAGATACTCCATCTTCAATCATCCTTCTTAATAAATGCATATATGGATATAGCTCTGATTTAAGATTGCCATGCCAGTTCCAAAGATAGCCTTCAAGTATTTTTAATTCCTTTTCATCTAGATCTATAGAGGCATTAAATTTAAATAGCCTAGCTATAGCAACAAAATTTTCTGGCAAATCTGATTCTTTTAGAATTTCATCAAACGATTTAGGATGATTATTTAAGCTATTACTAAAAGTAGATATAGCAATTTTATCTGCCTCTATAAGGCCCATTGGATTAATCAAAATCCCTTCAAGTGAGCTTAAATCTGTATTATCTATAGAGTAGAAATCATCAATTACAACTTTTGGAGTGCAATAATCATTTGCATAAAAGTTGTCCCATATTATTAAGGGATGTTTTAATTTTTCTTTCCATAAAGATATATCTTCATTCAAGTAGTTGCTCGAAACTACCTTATCCCCTGTCCAAAAAATAGGTATATCACCGCTCAGGGATGCAGCTAAATTTTCTAGATACGCACTTTCATTGAAATTAGGTTTTGAAAGTTGACTGCAGTACTCCGAAGGGACGCAATAAAAACTAACACCAGAAAACTTATTCAAGCATTTGTTCAAAATATCTGCGTGCACTTGGCCAGACTGATCTTCAAATAAATCATCAAAAAGAATTGCGACATTGTTAATACCCAAGCTAGTAATTGCATTTATCTTTAAAAATAAATCCTCTAACGAGTCGTTGAAATCTAATCCTGGCGATATCCCAAAAATTACATTAATACCATTTTTGTCAGAGACACTGATGAAGTTTGAAAATAAGTCTAGCCAATTCTGGGAATACGGTTTTTTCCACTCCGATCTATGCTGAGGGTCTTCTTTTGGACAATAAAAGTATGTATTTAGGTTATTTTGAGAAAGATGGCCTATGATCTCAATTCTTTCATCCCAAGATAAAAGTTTTCCGTAGTATCCCTCTATGTAACCTGTGTATTTCATCTCTTTAAATTATACCCTTAGTTATTCTTAGGTGTGATTGATGATCTTTAAATGACTCAATATTATTAAAACCATTCTCCCTCATAATGTTTGACACGTAACTCGCCTGTTGGTAACCATGCTCAAAGATCAGTATCCCACCCTTTTTGAGCTTTAAAGAAGCTTGGTAAGAAATAACCTTAAAGTCTCCTAAGCCTCCTTCAGAGGCAACTAAGGCTGAGATCGGTTCATGTATTAAGTCCCTTAAATGCTTGTCCTCTGAGTCGATATAGGGTGGATTGCTGACAACAATGTCAATTGATCTATCTTTTATCGATGATAACCAGTCAGAATGAATCAAAGAGAAATTATTTAACTCAAAATAATTTTTATTAGCATTGGCAACCTCAATAGATTTAGCTGAATAATCAAGGCCATAGACTTCGATATTTGGATTATCGATAGCAATAGAAATACCAATGCAACCCGACCCAGTTCCCGCATCTAAAATTTTTATATCATCTAAGAATTTTAAATTATTTATGTAATCTACAAGAAGCTCAGTTTCAGGTCTTGGAATAAGAACTCTTTTATCAACCAGAAACTCATTTCCATAAAAAAAAGATTTTTTTAAAATATAGTCTAAAGGTACTCCATTTTTTTTATGATTAATAAATTCTTCTATAGCCCCTTGCTCATCATTAGATAAAAGATAGTCTCTATCTATGTAAATAGCAGTGTCTTTGAGGTCTAAGACTTCTTTTAAATAAAAAATAAACTCTTTTGATATCTCATGATCATTGGGCCAGGTATCGGCAACTTTATTTTTAAAATAATTAAGATTAGGGCTCAATTATTCTGATTCAAGTTGGGATAACATTGCCAATTGATTTTCAGCTATAAGTGCATCACATATGGTTTTTATGTCTCCATCCATAATTTGATCTAAATTATGTTGGGTTAGCTTAATTCTGTGGTCTGTCATTCTTCCCTGAGGAAAGTTATAGGTTCTAATTTTTTCACTTCTATCACCTGTTCCAACTAAAATTTTTCGCTCACTTGCAATACTCTCTTGCTGGCTCTCCACTTCTTGTTGCTTTAGCTTCGCAGCAAGCAATGACAATGCCTTCTCTTTATTTTTATGTTGAGATCTTCCATCTTGACACTCAACCACTAGACCTGATGGGATATGAGTTAACCTTACAGCAGAATCGGTCTTGTTTACGTGCTGACCACCCGCTCCAGATGCTCTGTATGTATCAACTCTTAAATCATTTTTATCTATAGCAATATCCTGAACTTCTTTGACCTCAGGCAGAACTGCTACTGTACATGTAGATGTATGAATCCTTCCCTGTGACTCTGTTTCAGGAACCCTCTGGACCCTATGAACTCCTGACTCGAATTTTAAAACTTTAAAAACACTCTTTCCTTCTAATTGAGCAACAACTTCTTTCAAGCCACCCTGCTCTGCTTGCTTAATATCAATTACATCGATATTCCAGCCTTCTCTTTCTGCAAGTCTTGAATACATTCTAAAAAGATCGCCTGCAAATATCCCTGCTTCGTCGCCTCCAGCACCGGCTCTAATCTCCAAGAAAGCAGATCCGTCATCGGCAGTGTCTTTTGGAAGAAGCATCACCTTTAATTCCTGCTCTAGTAAATCTGGTTTATGAAGTGATTCCCTTAATTCTTCTTCAGCCAAACTGATTAGATCCTCATCGCCAGATTCAATGATTTCATTAGCATCTTTAATGGCTTCGACTACAACTTTATATTCTTTAAATTTATCAACAATAGGTTTTAAATCTGCAAATTCTTTATTTAAAAGAGTGTAATTTTCCATATCCTTGATTGTTTCTGAATCAATTAATAATTCCTCTATTTCAGCCAATCTGATTTGCAGCTTCCCTAGTTTTACCAACATTGACTCATGCATTATCTATATACCTTTTAAACATAGACTCTATAACGTGAGACTCCAAGCTCTCCAGTTCAGCAATTCTAGTTGTTATATTATTCTCTGACTTAATAATAGCTAAGTTAGTAATCATCTGCTTTAAATCCTCAGCTTTCTTAAATCTGCTTATCTCTTCCTCAGATAACGAATTTAAAAATTCTTCTAAATGTTTATTTATGCTGTCTTTAAGAAACTTTTTATCAAGCTCTCGTATAGCCACTTGAGATTCTATAACTATAATATTTAAAGCTTTTTCAGCCTCAATGGATCTCTGGCCAAAGTTATCTTGGGTGATTTTTTCAATATCATCAATGGAGAAAAGATATGCTTGTTCAATATTTTTTATTTCTTCTTCTATATTTCTTGGGACTGACAAATCTATAAGAAGCATTGGTTTATTTTTTCTAAGCTTCAAAGCATTTTCTACAGCACCCTTTCCAATTAAAGGAAGATCTGTTGTTGCTGAGGCTATAACGATATCAGCAACTTCTAATTCATCATGAAGTTTTTCCAACGAGGCAGGCATTACCTTGAATTCATCAGAGATAACTATCTCTCTAATATTTCTATTCACCGCCCTTATATTTTCAATTCCATTTTTAAATAAATTTTTAATAACAGCATGTGCAAGTGATCCTGCACCTACTATCAAAATATTCTGCTCCTCAGGCTTCTCAAAAATATTCTTAACTAAATTAAATGATAAGCCGCTCACAGATAGAGGGTTTAAACCTATTTCAGTTTTAGTTCTTGCCTTTTTTACTATCTCAATAACTTTATCTGAGTAAGCTAGAAGTCTTGGTTTGATAATTTTTAGGTCTTGGGCACTCTTTATTGCTTTTTTAAATTGTCCAAATATCTCCTGCTCTCCGAGAACTTGTGAATCAATTCCTGACGCAACTTTACTCATGTGTATGAAGGCATCTTGGTCGAATAGAAAATAGAAGTTTTTAGCATCAATACTAATGTTCAAACATTCTCTAGTTTCTCTTAAGACGGATTTTGCAATACCAGGGTCGCCAAGAATATAAATCTCTGTTCTATTGCATGTGGATATTCCAAAAAAGGAATCAATTTTACTCCCAAGTCTTTCTTTTAAAAAAGAATGCAATAAAACTTGGTTAGAGTCATTTATAATAAATTGCTCTCTCTCAGAAACATTGGAAGTTTTATGATTTATGCCAAATAGCTGTAATTCCATTTTTAATAAATTTTTTGTATTACTTTTAAGTGGTTTATTTTATTCATGTGCAAGTATTTACCCTACTAGTAGTGGTTTGATAAATGAATATAGTGGCAAAGTTATGATTAATTCAGAAAATTACCAAAACAGTTCATTTAACCTCAAAGTTATATCCAATAAGAGTTTGACTATTATACAGGTTAACAAAGCCTTTATTGGAAATGTAGCAAATATTGAGCTAAATGCTAATAAAGAGGCTTCCAGCAGCTATAAAATTAAAAGTAACTTTCTAGAAGAAAGCTTAGTTAATCATGGTCCGTATTTTCAAAAAATTATATTTGAATGCCTTTCAGGCAATTATGATCCATTAAAAAAATTAATTAAGCCAAAAGAACTCTATATTAACTGTTTCAAGAAAGGTAAAAAGATAACTTTTAACATTAGATACAAGGACTATGAAGTGAAAAGTTTCCTTGAAAGTTTATGAAAGATATAACTATTAAATCTCCCGCAAAAATTAATCTCCATTTAAAGATACTAAGGAAACTTTCCAATGGCTATCATGAGTTAGATACCTCTTTTCAACTTATTGATTTATGTGATGACTTAGTTTTTAGCGATTGCCCAGACCGCATCTCTGTTAGTTGCGATGAAGCATCAATAGCTCCAGAAAATAACATTATTTTTAAAGCAGCCAAGGCCATGCAAGACATCGTAAATAGTAATCATGGTGTAAATATTAGTGTAAAGAAAAATATTCCTATAGGAGCTGGATTAGGAGGTGGGAGCTCAAATGCAGCTACAACGATATTGGCCCTTAATAAGATTTGGAATATGAATTTAGATGAAAAAAAAATGACTGATATAGGGAGAACAATAGGCGCAGATGTTCCATTCTTTATTAAAGGTAAAAATGCCTATGCTAGAGGTATTGGAGATATTTTTATTCCAAAAGATTCAATATCGGAAAAAGTTGTAATTATTGATCCTATGATTTTCAATTCATCAAAAGAAATGTTTGATCAATATGATAATTGGGAAGCAGGTAGCTCTAATGCTCTAATTTCTGAACAAAATTCCTTCTGGAATATATTTATTGAAAAAAACAAGTCAATTGAAGAATTTTATCAAAAGAATATTAAAAAACATGAAATATGCCTTTCTGGAAGTGGCTCTTCAATGTTTATAAAATATACAAGTGATATTGAAATGAGAAAAATTTTGAAAATAATTCCTTCTAAGTGGAGATTCTTTTTAGCTAAACCATTACAATATTCGCGTTTAGAGAGTTTGGATAACTTTGGGGTGTAGCCAAGCGGTAAGGCAACTGGTTTTGATCCAGTCATGCGTAGGTTCGAATCCTTCCACCCCAACCATATTAGAGAGGATCTAATATAAATGAGCTACAGTAATTTAGATATATTTACAGGAACTGCTAACCCTGAGCTTGCTGCTGAGGTATGCAAGGTGCTCGGTAAGGAGCTGTCTAAAGCTGATGTTGGTTATTTCTCAGATGGTGAGATAAAAGTCCAAATTGAAGATAATGTTAGAGGGCATGATACCTTTATTATTCAATCTACTTGCGCACCTACAAATAAAAATTTAATGGAATTAATGTTTCTTGCTGATGCGCTCAAAAGATCTTCAGCTGCAAGGATAACTGCGATAGTTCCGTATTACGGCTACGCTAGACAGGACAGAAGAGTAAGATCTGTAAGAGTTCCCATAAGCGCAAAGGTTGTTGCTGATATGTTCTCCACAGTTGGTATAGATAGAGTTCTAACCGTTGATCTTCATTCAGAGACTATTCAGGGCTTTTTCGATATGCCGGCTGATAATGTATATGCAACTAAGTTGATGGTTCAAGATATCAAAGAAACCAACCCAGACAACAATATAGTTGTTGTTTCACCCGATGTTGGAGGTGTTGTAAGATCTAGAGCTCTTGCTAAGCAACTAAATGATGCTGACTTAGCAATTATTGACAAAAGAAGAGCTGTTGCGAATCAATCAGAAGTTATGAATATAATAGGTGATATTGAAGGTAAGATTTGTATAGTTCCAGATGACATTATTGATACTGCTGGTACTTTGTGCAATGCAGCAAAAGCTCTTAAAGACCAAGGTGCTGCGGCAGTTAAAGCATATATTACACACCCTGTACTTTCAGGACCTGCGATTGAAAGGATAAATAATTCAGAAATTGATGAACTAGTTGTAACTAATTCCATTCCTTTGTCACATGAAGGCGAAAAATGCAGTAAAATACGCGTCATTTCGCTGTCAGTAACTATTGCAGAGTGCATTAAAAGACTAAGTAATGAAGAATCATTAAGTGAAATATTTATATAAGAGGATATTATGAGTGAAGAAATAATTTTAAATGCCGATCCAAGAGAAAGAACTGGAACTAATAAGGCTAGAGTAATAAGAAAAATAGATGGCATGATCCCAGCTATTATTTATGGAGATGAAAAAGAATCTCTAAATATAAAGCTTAGACTAAATGAGTTAACGAAAGCATCTCAAAATGAGCTTTTTTATACACAGGTTTTAGTAATTAAAACCGGTGAGCTAGAAGAAAAAGTTGTACTAAAAGAACTACAAAAAGATCCTGCTAGAGGTAGGTTTCTTCATGCGGACTTTTTAAGAGTTTCTAAGAAAACTAAACTTAAAGTTGTTATACCAGTTAACTTCACTAATGAAGAAGACTGTTCAGGTGTTAAAAATGACGGCGGAGTTCTTCAGAAAAATATTAGAGAAATAGAGGTCTTATGTCTTGCAGGTAATATACCTGAATCTATTGATATCGATATTTCTGAGCTAGCGCTTGGTCAATCCATCAAACTTACAGAAATTGAATTACCGGAAGGTGCTGAAATTCAAGGTCTAACAGAAGAAACTGATCAAATGGTTATTGCCGTTAATGCTCCAAGAGCAGAAGTGGTTGAAGAGCCTGTTGATGAAGTAGGTGCTGAAGATTCATCTGGCGATTCTGATGAATCTACATCAGATGCCGACAGCAGCGAAGAAGAAGGATCTTAAGAGAGCTAAAAAGTGCCTAAACTTTGTTTTGTTGGCCTAGGAAATCCTGGAGCTAAATATGACAATACTAGGCATAATATTGGCAAAGACTGGCTTTTAAAAATAGCTCCCATCTACTGTAATAAATTTGTATATAAATCAAAAATAGAAGCTGACATTGCCTATTCACACTCTGAACAAATTCTATGGGTCATTCCAGATAACTATGTAAATAATAGCGGTAAGACGATATCAAAACTAATGAAAAATATGAATCTAGCTGAGGACAAAATAATATTACTTCATGATGATTTAGATTTAAATCCTGGCGAGGTTAGGTTGAAGATAGATGGCGGTCATGGTGGTCACAATGGACTACGAGATATATTTGAAAAATCATCTTCAAAGAAATTTTTAAGAGTTCGAATAGGTGTTGGGCATCCCGGAGATAAGAATATGGTAAGTGATTGGGTATTAAATAAATTTCATCCAAATGATAAAGAGTTATTAGAAGATGCTTACTGTAAGTTTGCCCAAGCGTTTGATTTGATATGCTCTGAAGAAATACCTGAAGCACAAAAATTGCTTCACACTAAATAATATGGGTTTCAAATGTGGGATAGTTGGGCTTCCGAATGTTGGAAAATCTACTTTATTTAATGCATTAACAAAATCCTCAATACCAGCAGAAAATTTTCCCTTCTGCACTATAGAACCGAATGTTGGCAAGGTAGCTCTTCCAGACAAAAGATTAAAAAATATTAATGATATTGTTGATTCAAAGAAAATTATTCCAGCAAGTTTAGATCTTGTTGATATTGCTGGCTTAGTTAAAGGAGCTTCTAAAGGAGAAGGTCTAGGAAATGCCTTTCTTTCAAATATAAGAGAAATGAACGCTCTTGCTCATGTAGTTAGATGCTTCGATGATGATAACGTAACACATGTAGATGGCTCAATTGATCCTATAAGGGATGCTGAAATAATTAACTTAGAGTTAATATTTTCAGATCTAGAGACTGTAACTAAAAGATTAACAAAATGTGAAAAGCTTCTGAAGACAAATGATAAGAAAAATAAATTAGAACATGAAGTTTTAGTAAAAATTAAAAGTGAATTAGATCAAGGGAACTTAATAAATATTAATGATTTTGATGAAGAGAGTAAAATTGTACTTAATAGTTATCAACTACTTAGTTCTAAGCCAACTTTTTATATTGCAAATATATCAGATGATGGATCTTCAACAAAAAAATTAAATGATCTTGAAGAATTTGCAAAAAAATCTGGAAGTACAGTAATACCAACATCCATAAAGATTGAGCAAGAAATATCATTACTAGATGATGCAGAAAGGAACGAATACTTAGAGCTCATGGAGATGGATGAGCCTGTTCTAAACAAGATTATCTTTAAAGGGTATGAGATTCTAGGGTTGCAAACATATTTCACTGCAGGACCTCAGGAGATACGAGCATGGACAATTAAAAGCAATGCTACAGCTCCCAATGCAGCTGGTGTAATTCATACTGATTTTGAAAGAGGGTTTATTAAAGCTGAGATAATTGCGTTCAATGATTATATTGAATGTAATGGCGAGTCAGGTGCAAAAGAAAAAGGAAAACTTAGGCTTGAAGGAAAAGAGTACATCGTTAAGGATGGGGATGTTATTCACTTTAAATTTAATGTTTAAACTAATTTAATAAAAAAATATTGACTCTTAGAATCTAGGACTTATCATTCTACGATTGGTTGTGTAGCTCAGCTGGTTAGAGCACGGCATTCATAATGCCGGGGTCGGTGGTTCAAGTCCACCCACAACCACCATTACTTAGATATAAAATAAAAAAGCCCTTGGGACTTCGTTTTTAATATAGTTATGAGGTTAAAAAAGATGGGATCTTTTTTATCTAAGCAAAAAGTAAATTTAGCTTAGTCTTTTTTAAGATATGAAAGAATTATAACTAGTGATATTAAGGCAAGAAGAGCATCCTCTCCAAGCATATTTAAAATATCAGTTACATTCTTATATACATCTCCTACAAAAGGAGTCTCTGTTCCAAAAATAATACCTAGAAGCAATGAAACTAAAACCAAAGGTATTAATAGTTTTGTTACTTTATTAAGAAATGTTGTGAGACTTGTTAGTGTGACTTTAAAATTCATATTTTTATTTAAAAAAAGTTAAGAAGGGTCTAAGCCCTTCTTAACAGTTTGTTAAGTATTACTTAACTAGGCTCATAAGAACTGCTAGAACAAGAAGTCCAACAACGCCATTAGTAGCTAACGTTTCAACAAGAGCCGTTATATTACCAATTACGTCAAGTCCTAGCATGTCGCCAAAAGCTAAGCTTCCGACAATTCCTAGTCCTAAAATTCCAACTATGACACTAGTTAAATTACTAACTAAGTCGCCTATCATCTTCCATGCATTATCCATAATATTCCCCCCTACAGGTATTTATTTATGATTTACAGCCTATATAAGACCATATATTGTTGAAAGGGGCAAATTTTGTGAAAAAAAAATCCTAGAAATTTGACTTTCTAGGATTTTTAAAATAAGACTCTAAGAAGTGGTTTATTCTTGTTCTTCTTGATCTTCTTGAGGAACCTCTTCAGTTTCCTCTGCTTTAACTTCAGGTTCTTCAGCCTTAGCTAATGCTTTAAGAGATAATTTCATCTTACCTCTATCAAAACCAATTAACTTAACATCAAGTTCTTGACCTTCAGAGAGTACAGCATTTACATCTTCTGTTCTCTCTGCTGAGATTTCAGAAATATGAAGAAGGCCATCTTTACCAGGTAGAATATTTACAAATGCTCCGAAGTCTACAATCTTGACTACAGTTCCTTTGTATACCTTATTTAATTCTGGTTCTTCTAATATACCCTCAATGATTGCTAGACATTCTTGCATTGATGTTTGATTTTGACCAAATACTGAAACAGTACCATCATCACTCACATCAACAGTAGCACCTGTTTTTTCTTGCATACCCTTGATTACAGCGCCGCCTTTACCAATAATCTCTTTAATTTTATCCTTGTTAACCATGAATGTTTTCATAGCAGGAGCATTTTCAGATAATTCTTTAGGCTTAGAAATAGCGTCATTCATAATCCCAAGAATATGAGTAATAGCTACCTTCGCCTTTGTTAATGCTGCTTCCATTATAGCTTCATCAATACCTTGGATTTTAATATCCATTTGAAGAGCTGTAATTCCATTTTCTGTTCCAGCTACTTTGAAGTCCATATCGCCTAGGTGATCTTCATCTCCTAGAATATCTGTAAGAACAGCAAAATCATCACCTTCCTTAATAAGACCCATTGCAATACCTGCAACTGGACTAGATATTGGTACGCCTGCATCCATTAGTGATAAAGATGTACCGCAAACAGAAGCCATAGAACTAGAACCATTTGATTCAGTAATCTCAGATACCACTCTTAATGTATAACCAAAATCTTCTACATCAGGTAGAACTGCTTTTATTGCTCTTTTAGCTAAGTTACCGTGACCAATCTCTCTTCTTTTTGGCCCTAAAGGCATTCCAATTTCACCAACACTATATGCAGGGAAGTTGTAATGAAGCATAAAGTTATCAGTACTTTGACCTTCTATAGACTCAATTCTTTGAGCATCTCTAGATGACCCTAAAGTTGCAACAACAATCGCTTGAGTTTCTCCTCTAGTAAATAATGATGAGCCATGAGTACTTGGAAGGATCCCAGTCTCAATAAATATTGGTCTTACAGTGTCTGCATCTCTTCCATCTATTCTAGGCTGATTGCTTAAAATATTTTTTCTTACTATATCCTTTTCAAGACTTTTAAATGCACCTAAGACCTTTCCTAGTTGAATATCATCAGCATCAGGATATGAGCTAACTATGTCTTGTTTTATGACGCCTATTGCAGCCGTTCTTTCAGTTTTATCTTTGATAGCGAACGCTGCAGTAATTTGATCTGTATATTTCTCAGAAAGTTCTGCGGAGTAAACTGGTGTTTCTTCATCTACTTTAACAACCCAATCTTCTTTACCTGCTTTTTGCTTTAATTCAGTACAGGCCTTTACAACTGCTTGCATTTCCTGATGTCCGAATAGAACAGCTCCTAACATTAAATCTTCATTAAGCTCTTTAGCTTCTGACTCTACCATAAGAACAGCTTTCTCAGTTCCAGCTACTACCATATCTAAATATGAATTTTCTAGTTCAGCATAAGATGGGTTTAAAACATAGTTACCATCTACAAAGCCCACTCTTGCCGCTCCCATTGGTCCATCGAATGGAACTCCGGCAACACATAGTGCAGCAGATGCGCCTATCATTGATGCAATATCAGGGTTTTGCTCTTTTCCTGAAGACATTACAGTACAGAATATTTGAACCTCATTCTTAAACCCTTCTGGGAAAAGAGGTCTAATTGGTCTGTCTATAAGCCTAGATGTTAATGTTTCTCTTTCTGTTGGTCGAGCTTCTCTTTTAAAAAATCCACCAGGAATTGTTCCTGTTGCATAAAATTTTTCTTGATAAAAGACTGCTAATGGAAAGAAGTCCTTTTTAGGATCTGCTTCCTTTCTTGCAACTACAGTTGTTAAAACAACTAAGTCACCTATTGTAACGACAACTGCTGCAGTCGTTTGTCTTGCAACTTTATTTGTCTCTAGTTTTACTAGTTGATTTCCGTACTGAAATTCTACTGATGTAGATTCTAATTTATTATTTTCCACGATTTTCCTTTTTATGTTTGATATTAACCTCTAAGCTTTAATTGCTTAATAACCTCTGCGTAACTTTCTAAATTTTTTCTCTTTAGATAGGCTAAAAGTTTTCTTCTTAGATTTACCATTCTGATTAAACCTGTTCTTGAATGGTGGTCTTTTTTATGTTCTTTAAAATGACTTTGTAATTTATTGATATTTTCAGTTAACAACGCAATTTGAACCTCTGGGGATCCAGTGTCGTTATCAGTTCTTTGAAATTTTCCAACGATTTTTTCTTTTTCTTGAGCTAAAAGTGCCATATTTATATTCCTCGTTGTACATTCATTAATTGATGCAAACCTCGTACAACTAAAGTAAGCGTGCGAATCTTATAACTTATTACCCCATTAAACAAGTCGTTTAAGGGCTAAGACAGATTCAGTTACCATGCCTAGTCCAAGAAATTTCGATGAATAATCATAAATTTTATAATAATTATTTTCATGATCAATATCTAAGACTTTCACGCCATTACTAAAATTTTTTGTTTGATCGGAATCAAGGTGAATATCATGAAAGTTATTAAAAGCTGATTCTATTGATATAAGTTGATCTATATTTATCGCCTCAGGTTTTTTAGCCTCTAAATAGCTGAAACTACCCTGTGAAGTTCTTGTTAATGATGACAGGTGGGCTCCGCAACCGATTTTATCTCCAAGATCTCGCGCAATAGATCGAATATATGTTCCCTTTGAGCAATGAATAGATAAAGAACAGGAATTGACATCGTGACTTATGTCTTTGATAGAAAATATATTGATATACCTAGGGGGTTTAGAAATAAACTCACCTTCACGTGCGTACTTGTATAGAGGCTTTCCTTTAAATTTTAGAGCAGAAAAAAAAGGAGCTACCTGCATAGATTCACCAATAAAAGACTCTAAAGCCTCATTAATATCTTTTTCTTTAGGTATTATCTCTGAAGATTCGATGACCTGCCCCATAGCATCATCAGTATCTGTTTTTGTTCCAAAGGTAATTCCAGCTATATATGATTTATCAGATTCCAAAAAGAAAGATGAGAATCTAGTTGCCCTATTGATTGCAAGAATAACCAATCCCTCTGCCATTGGATCTAATGTACCTAGATGACCAACTTTTTTAAGTGAAAGAGATCTCTTGACCTCTTGAACTAAGCGATTAGAGCTTATACCTTTTTCTTTGAAGGCTAGAAGAAAGCCGTCCATTATTATAGATTCTTTAAAAGAGTTTCAATATTGTCAGAGTACTCAACACTCTCATCGAACCTAAAATTAATTACTGGAACTCTTCTTATTTGCATGGTTTTTGAAAGCTTAGATCTAACCATGCCGCTAAATTTCTTAAGAACCTTTTTATCTAGAGTGCTTTCACTTTTTATTATTGACTCGCCTATCAGTGTATAAAAAACAGTAGCATGACCGATATCATCAGATACCTTCACAGCAGTAATATTTATATTTTGCAGCCTAGGATCTTTAGTTTCTTTATTTATTATTAAAGAAATTTCTTTTCTAAGGACATCCGCTACTTTTTCTGATCTTAGTGATGACATTAAAATCTATTACATTGATTGAGATTCTTCTTTTCTATCATAAACTTCGATTTTATCGCCAGGCTTGATGTCTTTGTAGTTTTTAATACCCATACCACATTCACTTCCATTTCTAACTTCATTAACATCTTCTTTAAATCTTCTTAATGAGTCTAGCTCACCTTCATGAATTACAATATCATCTCTTAAAACCCTAACTGGTTTATTCCTAAGAACAGTTCCTTCAATTACATTACAACCTGCTATTTGACCAAATTTAGGTGAGCTAAATACTTCTAGTACCTGAGCAGTTCCGACAATCTCTTCTCTAACAATAGGATCTAATAATCCACTCATTCTAGCTTTAACATCATCTAGTAATTCATAGATAATACTGTGGTAATTAAGGGGTATTGACTCATCTTCTATAATTTTCTTTGCTGCGTTATCGGCTCTTACATTAAAGCCTATGATTATTGCGTCAACAGCTACTGCTAAATTTGCATCAGATTCTGAAATTCCACCAACGCCGCTTGAAACAATTTTAACTTTTGCTAAATCGTTTCCTAAGTCATGAAGAGAGGCTGTTATTGCTTCACAAGTTCCGCCTACATCTGTTTTTACAATAATATTAAGTACTTTTTTGGTATTTTCTTTACCTAGTAATTCAAATAGATCTCCTGCGGATTCATCTTTTTGTTTAAGTAGCTTTCTTTCTTTTTCTTTAGTAATTCTATATTCAGCAATTTCTCTAGCTTGTTTATCATTGTCTACCACCTGGAACTGATCGCCTGCATTAGGAACATTACTTAGTCCTAGAACCTCAACAGCTGCTGATGGTCCTGCTTGTTTAATTTTTGATCCATCGCTATTAACAATACTTTTAATCTTCCCTACTGCATTACCAGATGCAACCATATCACCAACTTTCAAGGTTCCATTTTGGATTAAGAAGGTAGCAATTGAACCTCTAAATTTATCAAGCTCTGACTCAACAACTACACCCTGTGCTGGTCCGTCATAATGAGCCTTTAACTCTAATAATTCAGCTTCAAGTGAAACACTTTCTAGTAATTGATCTACTCCGGTACCTTTTAATGCTGATACTGGAACCATTTGTGTTGTGCCACCCCAATCTTCAGGAGCTAAATCTTTAGCTGCTAGATCGCCTTTAACCTTGTCCACATCCGCACCTTCGAGATCTATTTTGTTTATAGCTACTACTATTGATACTCCAGCAGCTTTAGCATGATTAATTGCCTCTTCTGTTTGTGGTTTTATTCCATCATTAGCTGCAACAACTAAAATGACTATATCGGTCGTGTTTGCACCCCTGGCTCTCATTGAAGAAAATGCAGCATGCCCTGGAGTGTCTATGAAAGTTATCATACCTTTAGAGGTCTCTACCTCGTAAGCACCAATATGCTGAGTAATTCCTCCAGCCTCTCCATCAACAACTTTTGTTTTTCTAATAAAGTCTAAAAGTGTGGTTTTGCCATGATCTACGTGACCCATAACGGTAATAACAGGTGATCTTAGTCTTGCTTCATCTTTATAGGTAATAAGGTTTGCAAGATCTTCTTCAAAGTTTTCTTCTTTTAAAGGAACAGCATTATGGCCAATCTCTTCTACTACAAGGATTGCAGTTTCTTGATCAATCATATCGTTTATTGTTGCAACAACACCGAGACTCATTAAATTTTTAACTACAATATTTCCCTTAAGAGACATTAGCTTGGCAAGCTCGCCAACCTGAATAGTGGTAGGAACTTCAATATCTTTTTTTATAATCTCAGTAGGAGCTTCAAATTTATGTTCTGAGCTTTTAGGGAAAGATCCCTCTCTTCTTTTGTATGCATTGACTGCGCTTGAAAGCTGGTCCTTAACATTTACTTTAACCGAGGATTTTACAACTTCAGGTTTTTTAAACTTGTCTTTTCTTTTTTGCTCTTCTAGTTTTGTTTTAGCTATTTCTTTTAATTGGTCTTCTCTTATTTTTTGTTGTTCTTTAAGCTGTCCAGAAGCTGCAGCTCTCTTCGCCTCAATGTCATCAGAGTACCTACTTGGTGCAGTGGCTTCAATTGGAGCCTTTCCTTTTGAAGTTACTGTTACGCCGGATCCTGAAGTCATAGGCTTAGGGGCTGGTGCTGGTTGCCCACCTTTTAAGGATCTAAGTAATGCCTGCTTATCAGAGGCTGTTATCTCATCAGTATTTTTAGAGTGACTAAGCCCAGCAGTCTTCATGCGCTCTATTAGAGCTGCATCAGATATCTTTAGAGTTTTAGCAAAATCTTTAACAGTTAAAGTCAAAATATATATTCCTTTTTAGATTAATTAAACCAGTGCTCTCGAGCTTTCATTATCATTTTTGATGCATCATCTGAAGAAATTTCAATAATTTCTTGAAGCTCATCAACTGCAAGCTCCGCTAAGTCATCTTTATTTTTAATGCCTTTGTTCGCAAGCTTTTGAACATCTTCATCTTCCAGATTAAGGTCTGTTAATGACTCAACATTTCCTTCCTCTTCAGTAATTGCTCCCATTGCTTCCATAAGAGCAGCATCCTCTGCAGAGCTTTTAATTCTTTGAATTTCTTCTTCGCTATCAACAAAATCTTTAAATACTGAATCTTCTGTATAAGCGATATCATCAAATGAAGATAAACCAAGAGCAATAATTTTTTCTGCAATTTCATCAGAAACAGAAAGGCTACTTGTAAGATTAGCAAGAAACTCTGTTTCTTCAACTTTAACCTTTGCTTCTGCCTCTTCGCTACTAACAATATTTAATTCCCAACCTACCAGCCTAGAAGCTAATCTAATATTTTGGCCTCTTGAGCCAATAGCTAATGCTAGGTTTTCTTGATTAACTGCTATATCCATAGATCTTGAACTTTCATCCATAACAATAGATTCGACTTTAGCTGGGACAAGCGCATTAATTACTAGTTGAGCTGGATTATCGTCATAAATAATAATATCTATTCTTTCATTACCAAGTTCTGAGGATACTGCTTGAACTCGGGAGCCTCGCATACCGACACATGCTCCGACTGGATCTATTCTTCCGTCATTTGTTTTTACAGCAATTTTAGACCTTGAGCCCGCATCTCTTGCAATGCCTCTAATTTCAATAATATCTTCACTTATTTCTGGAACTTCTATAGCAAATAATTCAGTAACCATTTCAGGACATGATCTATTTAACATTAATTGAGCACCCCTTCCTTCCACTTCTTGAATTTGTAATATGGCTCTTATGCGATCGTTAATTTTATAAATTTCACCTGGCATCAGCTTATCTCTCGGAAGAATAGCCTCTGCATCATGAGATATGTCTACGATTATGTTGTCTCTTGTTACTCTTTTTACAGTTCCATTAACCAATTGATTGTTTTGACTTTTGAATTGTGAAACTACCTTCTCTCTCTCTGCTTCTCTAACTTTCTGAAGCATAACTTGTCTTGCTGCTTGAGTTTCGATTCTTCCAAATGGAACATTTTCTTGTTGTTTTGTATGTGTTTCACCCAAATCAAGATCGGCATTGTCTTTTGATATATGAGTTTCTAAATGGAATTCTTCATCAGCTTCGTCAAATACAAGCCAATTCCTGTGAGTAGAGTATTCCCCTGTATCTCTATCGATTTTAACAAATAGCTCAGCATCTTCGTGAAAATGCCTTTGAGACGCAGAAGCAATAGCCTCTTCTATAGCTGCAAAAATTAAATTTTTGTCGAGCCCCTTCTCGTTAGAGACCGAGTCAACAACTGCTAATATTTCATTACTTTCCATAATCATTCTCCTTCATTAATTTTTCAAAATTCGGATCTAATCGACAAACATCCATGTCATTAAAATCTAATTTATATTCGAGTTTAGCTGTTTCAATAATAAAAAAGTTTTCATTACATTCAGCTAACTTGCCCTCAATATTCTTAATTCCCTCTAACGGCTCTCTAAGTTTTATTTTTAAGTCTTCACCAATATACTCCAAGAGCTGGTTCTGATTAAAAAATCTTCTACTTATGCCAGGAGTTGAAACCTCAAGAACATAATCCTCGCCAAGTGATGAGTCTAACTCTATCTCATAATTTAAATCTCTAGAGATATTCTCACAATCATCAATATTTCCACCTGTAGCTGAGTCTATGTAGATTCTTAAAGTTGGTCTTTTCTTACCTCTCAAAATCTCTATGCCCCATAAAAAGCACTCGTGCCTTTTAATTACAGGTTCAACAATATTTTCAATTTCTTCTTTTACCATTTTTTTACACAAAAAAAGGGCTAATGCCCCACAAAAAAAATATATGTAACTGTGGTAGCGGGGGCTGGATTTGAACCAACGACCTTCGGGTTATGAGCCCGACGAGCTACCAGACTGCTCCACCCCGCAACGCAGGCTGAAGTGTAATGAAAAGATGTATGTTTGGTCAAGTATATTATTTTTATAATTTCAAATAATAACTTGCTATAATCTTGCCACTTTTGGCCGAAGTGGTGGAATTGGTAGACACGCTAGCTTGAGGGGTTAGTGAGCGAAAGCTCGTGCGGGTTCGAGTCCCGCTTTCGGCACCAGTATGTATTTCTTAATTATTCTACTGGAATATCGTTTGAAGATGACTCAATAACAGCCTCTTCAATTAACTGTGTATCAAATACTGCTGCAGTATTTTGAGTTTTATACATGTAGGCAAGGGCCAGAGATAATACCAACCATGTTGCTACTAATGCATATGTAAGTTTTCCAAGAAAGTCTGATGGGCCTAATGCTCCAAACATCGAGTTTGAAGATCCGCCTCCAAATGCTGAACCTAAATCTGATCCTTTACCCTGTTGTAAAAGAACTAAGGCAATGATTGCAATTGCCAAAACGATACATATTATTTTTATAAAAATTATCATTGTGTGATTAACCTACTATATATATTTACTATTTTTAAAAACTCTTCAGCATCCAAGGATGCTCCGCCTATTAATCCACCATCTATATTTATTTGAGTGAAAAAATCTTCAGAATTACTCTCATTAATGCTTCCACCGTATAAGACTAATGGCACTTCATTATCTGAGGATTGAGATTGTACAACATCTTTTATAAATTCGTGAATTACATTGATATCTTTTGCTTTGGGTGTAATCCCGGTACCAATTGCCCATACTGGCTCATAAGCAACTATAAAATCTTCTTTAATAGTTATATTTGATATGACCTCTTCAATCTGAGATTTAAGAATATCCATTGTCTTTCCTTGCTTGTTCTCCTCGAGCGTCTCTCCTATACAAAGGATTGGTTGAAGGTTTGCTTGATAGGCAGATTCTATTTTTTGTTTTAAAAGTTCGTTTCTCTCTTTAAAAAGAGTTCTTCTTTCAGAGTGACCAATAAGCGTAAAATCACAACCAATATCTGCGGCCATCTCTCCAGAAATAGAACCGGTTCTAGGCCCTCCATCCGAGTCTATATCTTGAATACCTATCTTTACTTCAAATGACTCTAATAAATCTTTTATCTGACCAATGTGTAATGAAGACGGGGTAATTCCTATATTAGATATAATTTCTTTAGGGCAATTCTCAATAAAAAATTTACACCATTTCAGATTAGATAGTATGTCTCCATTGGCTTTCCAGTTAGCAATGATCATCTTATGATTTTGAAGTAATAATATTAATTAAATCATTTGCAAATTTGGTTGCAACATTCTCCTCTGGAGCTTCAACCATAACTCTTATCTTGCTTTCCGTTCCAGAAGCTCTTACCAGAACTCTGCCAACAGTAATATCAGACTCGATCTCTTTAATCATAGCTTTAAGATCCTTGTCGTTAGCTATATCTTTATTTTTAACTGCAATAGCTAGATTGACCTGAGGCATCTTTTTATAATTAGCTAAAACTTCAGATGGATCTTTTTCAAGTATTAATAGTGAAGAGATAACCTTTAAAGCGGCGATTGTTCCATCACCAGTGCTGACTAAATCTTTACATATAATATGACCAGAGGTTTCCCCTCCAAGAAGCCAGCCTTTCTTAGTAAGCATTTTACTTACATATTTATCGCCAACATCTGCTCTTTTAAAATCATATCCTAGTTTTTTGATTCCATCTTCTAGCCCTAAATTACTCATGTGAGTTCCAACAACTCCAGACCATGGACCAGCTCTGTTAGGATTAGAAAAAGCTAAAATATATAAAAGATCATCGCCATCAAGAATATTTCCATCTTTATCTACTATTATTACCCTATCGCCATCTCCATCAAGAGCAACCCCAAAGTCAGCTCTTTGTTTGATAACCTCATCTCTGACAAGTTCTGGATATGTGGAGCCACATTGAGCATTTATATTAAAACCATCTGGTGTAACACCAATAGGAATGATCTCAGCTCCAAGTTCCTCAAAAACCTCTGGACTAACTTTGTAACAAGCTCCATTAGCACAATCAAGTACGATTCTTAAAGAAGAAAAGGATACGGTGGAAGGAACAGTGGATTTACAGAACTCAACATATCTAGCTCCAGATTCATCAAACCTTCTAGCCTTACCCAGCTCTTCAGTTTTTACTGGCTTTAGTTCTGTTTCTAAAAGTTTCTCAATCTTCTTCTCTAATTCTTTTGAGAGCTTTTCACCATCTGCATTAAAAATTTTAATTCCATTATCAAGGAAGTCATTATGAGAAGCGCTGAGAACAACTCCAAAGCTATTTCTTAATGATTTTGTAAGGTATGCAACTCCAGGAGTTGGAAGTGGCCCTAAAAGCCTTACATTTACACCCGAGGCTATAAAACCTGCTTGTAGTGCAGATTCAAGCATGTAACCAGACACACGGGTATCTTTTCCAATCATCACGGTATCCCAGCCAAGCTCTTTCATTACAATGCCAGTGGCATGGGCAATTCTCAAGCAAGCCTCAGGAGTTATGAGTGTCTCTACGGGACCCCTTATTCCATCTGTACCAAATTTAAGATTCATAATAAGAAATTATAACTCTTCTGCTGGCCCTTTTATTGAAGATTTTGTATCTGTATTAGATGGAGGAATATTATCTTCTGACCACCCTTTTGGTTCTCTGGGCTCTGCCCCTGCCATAATGTCATCTATCTGAGGTGCATCAATTGTTTCATATTTCAATAAAGCATCTGCCATAGTATTTAATTTATCTAAATTAGTTTTTAATAGGTTCTCTGCTCTTTCATAACTCTTATCAATGATCGACTTAATTTCTGAATCAATCAATTTTGATGTTTCTTCACTTCTGAACTGAGCAGGTGCTGATGCAGACCTTCCAATAAAAGGACTTCCTTCATCTTCACCATACTTAATAGTCCCAAGCTTCTCAGAAAGACCCCATTTAGTAACCATATTTGTAGCTATAGATGTTGCAACCTCGATATCATTTGAGGCTCCAGTAGTAATGCCTTGATCACCATTAATTATACTTTCAGCAATCCTTCCACCAAATAATGTTGCAATTCTTCCAAGTAAATATTCTTTACTTTGCATGTAAGTGTCTTCTTCTGGAAGGAACATTGTTACCCCTAAGGCTCTTCCTCTAGGAATAATAGTAACCTTGTATACGGGATCATGGGTTGGACATAACCTTCCAACTATTGCATGACCTGCTTCATGATATGCAGTAATTCTTTTTTGCTCTTCGCTTAGAATCATTGATTTTCTCTCAGCGCCCATCATAATTTTATCTTTAGCTAAATCAAGATGTGACTGATCAATTTTTTTATCTGAGTATCTTGCGGCAAATAGTGCTGCTTCATTAATCAAGTTAGCAAGATCAGCTCCAGAAAAACCGGGAGTTCCTCTTGCGAGAATCAATGGGTCTACATTAGAATCTAATGGAACTTTTCTCATATGAACTTTTAGAATTGCTTCCCTTCCTCTTATGTCAGGCAAATCAACAACAACCTGTCTATCAAATCTACCGGGTCTTAAAAGAGCCGGATCTAGAACATCAGGTCTATTTGTTGCAGCAACAACAATAACCCCATCATTACCCTCAAAGCCATCCATTTCTACTAACAGCTGATTAAGGGTCTGCTCTCTTTCATCATGACCCCCTCCCATACCAGTTCCTCTATGTCTTCCAACTGCATCAATTTCATCAATAAAAATAATACATGGTGATTGTTTTTTTGCTTGTTCAAACATATCTCTGACTCTTGAAGCGCCAACTCCAACGAACATCTCAACAAAATCAGATCCAGAAATACTAAAAAATGGAACCTTAGCTTCGCCAGCTATAGCTCTTGCAAGTAAAGTCTTTCCGGTGCCTGGAGGCCCAACCATCAAAACCCCTCTAGGAATTCTTCCGCCAAGTTTTTGAAATTTTGTAGGGTCTCTTAAGAAATCAACTAATTCTTGAACATCTTGCTTTGCCTCTTCGCAGCCAGCAACATCTTTAAAAGTTGTTTTAACTTGTCCGCCTTCCATAAGTTTTGCTTTACTTTTTCCGAATGACATAGGGCCACCTTTGCCTGACATACCACCTTGCATTTGTCTCATAAAAAAGAAAAATATTCCTAGTAATAAAATTATAGGGAAAGCTCCAACTAAGAGTTGCGATAGTATTGAAGGTTGTTCAATTTTCTCATACTCAGCGACAACTCCATTATCCTGTATGGCCTTATCCAAAACGTCATCTTTCTTAAATATTGGGTGAGTAGTTTCAAATTTAGATCCGTCCATACGATCTCCAATAATCGTCATTTGATCGCCTTTGTATACAATTTTTTCAACACCGCCAGAAAGAACTTCCTTTTTAAACTCGCTATAACTGACTTGCTCTCTAGCTGTTGAATTTTCAACATTGTTAAAAACAAACATTAATAAAGAGCCAAGGATGACCCAGACTAAAAGATTTCTAAAAATACTATTCATTATTTATAAGCTCCATATAAATATATTTCACCAGATTGCTTTTTTGAAGCAGCTGGTTTAAAAGTTTGAACTATCTTGAAAGAAAGTTCCATTTTTTTTCGAAGATTTTTCAACATACTGTTTTGAAAGGTCTTCATTATAAATGATCCATGAGATTTATTTAAATATTTGGCAGCAACTTCCAAAGTAAGGATATTGAGCTCATAAATATTTTCAGTGTCTATGGCATGTATACCTGTCAAGTTTGGGGCGATATCTGAGATTGCAAGATCAAAAGAACCCATTAATGAGAATATTGGATCAATAGTATCTATATTTTCAATACTTTCTTGATAAAAATTTACACCTTCAACTGACTCCATATCTAGTATATCTATTGCATAAACTTCTGATTTTTTTGATTTTTGCTTTATATACTGAGACCAGCCACCAGGCGCAGATCCTAAATCAAGAATATATTTTGACTTTTTGAGGACTTGTGTTTTTTGTATTATTTCATCTAGCTTAAAAACTGCTCTGGTTCTAAAACCAGATTTTTTAGCCTTTAGAGCCCAGCTGTCCGCATGCATTGAAATTATATATGCTTGACTTCGATGATCTCATAAGTGAGCTGACCGGAAGGAGTTATTATTGTTACTTCGTCATCTACAAATTTACCAACAAGGCCTTTTGCAATTGGGGTATCGATTGAGATCAAACCATTAGTCGGATCAGACTCTAAATTTCCAACAATTTTATATACAATCTCTTTATCAGAATTTATATCATAGAGCTTTACTGTTGAGCCAAAAATAACTCTTCCTGTTTCAGGAATTTCTAAAACATCTATTACTTGAGCATTTGATAAAGCGCTTTCAATATCATTGATCCTCGCCTCCATTAATCCCTGCTCTTCTTTTGCGGCATGATATTCGGCATTTTCTTTCAAATCCCCATGCGCTCTAGCTTCAGCTATAGATGCAGACACTCTAGGTCTTTCAACAAATTTTAGATTTGCAAGTTTTTTCTTGATAGCAACTTCGCCATCTTTTGTCAGTGGAACTCTACTCATAAAAATATTATAACAACTAAGATGAATAAGTACTTATTTCTTGAAGACTG
>Ga0209482_1000320_pt1 | contig 43045 bp, 35 predicted proteins | sample CoawatmetaG10DNA_FD_187512 | JGI IMG/M metagenome (GOLD analysis project Ga0209482, IMG submission 187512) | Marine microbial communities from the West Antarctic Peninsula - Coastal water metaG104-DNA (SPAdes) (version 2) | ecosystem: Environmental > Aquatic > Marine > Coastal ...
CAAAAAACTGGATTACACATGCGATCTCTTCTTCTATAGCGGTGGTGATCGCTAGAACAGGGGAAAAGGGTGACTCTCGAGGAGTAACGGCATTTGTTGTAGAAAAAGGCACACCAGGATTTACAGCAGGAAAGAAGGAAAATAAACTAGGTATGCGTGCTTCTGAAACAGCATGCTTATTTTTTGATAACTGCCGTGTACCGAAAGAAAACGTTTTAGGTAACATAGGAGAGGGCTTTATTCAATCAATGAAAATATTGGATGGTGGTCGTATTTCAATCGCCGCCTTAAGTCTTGGGATTGCCAGAGGAGCAATGCTTGCGGCAATTCAGTACGCGGATGAGCGCGAGCAATTTGGTAAGAAAATAAGATCCTTTCAGGGGGTTAGCTTTAAGTTAGCTGAAATGTCCATGAAGGTTTATGGTGCAGAGCTAATGACGCGGCATGCCGCTGCACTTAAAGAGGAAGGGAAACCTATGACTCAGGAAAGTGCAATGTGTAAACTCTATGCTTCTGAAATATCCACTGAGGTTGCAAACGAGGCAGTTCAAGTTTACGGTGGCTACGGATATACTAAGGATTATCCTGTAGAAAAATTCTATCGCGATTGTAAATTATGTACAATAGGAGAGGGTACTTCTGAGATACAAAAAGTGGTGATTTCAAGGAATTTGTATAAATAAACTTAAGATCTATTACCGCTGCATCTTTTGCTGCAATACTTGACATTTTCCCAGTTTTTTTCCCATTTTTTGCGCCATGTGAACGGTCTACCGCACGTGGCGCAAACTTTTTGTGGTAAATGGGGTTTAGAATGCATACGGTTTTAACAAAATTTAATCATGAAAGGTTCCGCAATAGCGAAAAAATTGACGGTAAGAGAGATTGATCGAATTATCGAGATGGCATGGGAAGATCGTACGCCATTTGATGCTATTACTCTTCAGTTTGGTATTTCAGAAGCGGAGACAATTGCACTTATGCGCTACGAAATGAAGAGTAGTTCTTGGCGGATGTGGAGGGCAAGAGTACAGGGTAGATCTACAAAGCATAGAGCGCTTCGTGGCTTTCAAGTAGGTCGCCACAAGTGTTCAAGACAAAGGCAAATCACTTTTAATAACATTTCAAAGCGATAATATATTTCTTTATGTTATTCACAAACAGCTGATTAAGTCGGTTACTCATTGTTTGAAAGCCATGAGCGTAAAGGCTCTAACAATCAAAATAATACCTTATTTTCGAAGTTCAAGTACAGAGATATGAATTTGAAGAGACTATTCGTTGTCATTGCCCTTACCTTTTTTAGTGTTCAGGGATCTGCCAGCCACCTTTTGGGAGGAGAAATAATTTGGAGATGTAAGCCTAACGGTAAATATCAATTTACCCTTGTGCTCTACCGTGATTGTGGTGGAATAGCTCTAGGGACGGGTGCCCAGACCATTGCAAATAATGCTGGTGTTGCCATTTCAGCTGCCTACGTCAGTACTACAGACGTGGTGCCAGCTTGTTACACAGGAACCACAACATGTTCTGGAGCCGTCTCAGGCACTGGGAAGATGCAGAAATATTTGTACCGATCAGGTGACATTACTTTAACAGGAGTGCCTCCTGTAGGGGGATGGAATTTTACTTGGAACAGCTGTTGCCGTCCAGGTTCGATCACAAATACAAATACTGGGGGCTATTTGCTTCGTGCAGTCATGTATCCTTACACTCCACCAGGCGCTACGGGGCCACTTTCGGCAGGAACGGCGGGAAATGCTACTTGTTTTGATAGTTCGCCTAATTTTTTAGAAGATCCTCAAGTCATCTCGTGTACGAACGTTGATGTTGTGTATAATAATCTGGGATATGATCCAGATTTAGATTCGTTATTCTATGATTGGGCTGCACCTCTAGCTGGTAACTCGTGGCCTGGAACGGCGGTGACCTGGAATACGGGATACACGACCTCATCTCCTTTACCTAGCGGTACAGGAAGTACAGGAGTTACTATAGACGCAACAACAGGTGAAGTGAATTTCAAATCAGCTCTTGCTGGTTCATGGGCTACTTGTGTTAAAATTGAAGAGTGGAGATGTGGTCAGAAAATTGGAGAGATTTTCAGAGATATACCCATAGTTACATTGGGTTGTCCGGCTGGAACAGGCTTGTGTGCCTCTGCCTTTATAGATGAGGCTCCAAGTTTGGACATTACACCAGATCCGAATTTAGCTAACCCAACGATACTTGTCCCTGTAACGAATACAGCAGGTGACACCCTTTATCTGTACACTGAAGTTTATCCAGGTGACACCGTAAGATTTGATATTTCGTCATCAGATCCTTACCCAAACCCTAACTGTTCTTCACAAAATATTAATTTTAGTGCTTCTGGAGGTAACCTGAGTTCCGCTGCGAATTACGGCAATGCCAACGCTTGTTTGTTTAACCCTCCTTGTGCTACGATAACTTCAGGAAATGTTGGAGGTGTATTTACGTATCCAGGTATTAACCAAGTAGAGTTTAATTGGTATGTGGACTGTAGTCACTTGTTTTATCAAGAATATCAGTGTGGGACCCTCAAGTCAGAATATTCGTATTACATACGTATGCAGGATGACCAGTGTCCTCTGAATCGAATTGCCTATCAGAAAATCATAGTTAGGGTATTGAATTACATGCCTAGATTACCTGATATTAGTGACGCTTGTGTTAGCCTAGACGCTTCAGGAGTTTCATTTGATTGGGTGGCTAGCGCTGATACTGGCTTTAACTTCGATTATTACCTCATTAATCATATAGATACGCTTGGTGCAACCACTATTGTGGATACAATTTTCGATTGGAGCACTCAGACGTATACACACGCAGGTGCTGATCCTAATGCTGTAAACGGATACACCATTCAAGTTGGTGGTGGATGTGGATTACTAACGGTACCTACAGATACCTTACAAAACATAAGAATGGGATTACAAGCCTTCCCGCCACCACCGAACAGCTCAATAGCAGTATTGAATTGGAATCCATGGTTAAAAGGAGATACAGTGACTACCTATGATGTTTGGGTTGAGGCACCTCAGAATTCTGGTCAATGGACTCAACTAGGTTCTACCGTTGATTTTAGTTGGACAGATACAGTAGCGTTTTGTGGTTCTTGGCTGAACTATCAGGTCCGTTACAATATTTCTTGTGAAAGCTCAAAGGATAGTGGTTATTTCTCAGATAAAACGGCACCTTCAGCTGTTGTCTTTGATTCAGTTACAGTAGCTGGTGGTAATTTGGGAGGTATGTCTTGGGCAGCATCGAAGGACAGTGATGTGGTTTATTATGTCATATATAGAGAAGACAACTCTGGATTCTTAGTTCCTATAGATTCCATTTCAGCCGCAAACTATGCTACATCCATGCCTTACGTATATGGCGTATCAAATGCTGCGAATCAAAAAGAAACTTATGTAGTTACTGCAGTAGATAGCTGTGGAAACCAAAGTTCAGTCGGGAATACAATACCGTCCAGTACCATATATATGCAACTCGGTGTGGATCCATGTGATGGATATGCTCGATTGCGTTGGAATACTTATTCAGAATGGTCTCAGAGTCAGGTCGCAGAATACAACTTATACGCAGACATTACTGATCCTGTAGGTGGAACTATCACAGGTGTACTTCTAAAGGGTGGTAATCTAGATACTACGTTCAACCACTATGGTATCATTAACGGATATTCTTATTGCTACTATGTACAAGCAGTAGATACAACAGGTACGAGAACGAGTACTTCTAATAAGGAATGTAATAGTTCAGCTGTAGTCCAGGGATCCAAAGTATTATATCTAGGGCGCGCCACTGTGAACTCTCAAAACGGAGTTGACATGTATGCCTATATTGATAGAGACGCAGATGTTATTGACTACCAAGTTCAACGTGCTGATGATGAAATTGGTCCTTATTTGACCATAGGAAATGTAGCTAAACCTACACTAGGTCCATGGGAAGTTAAATTTGTTGATTACACTGCTGATCCTATGGGTCGTAGGTATTACTACAGAATTGCCTCCAGAGATTCATGTGGAGCACTGGATACCATTTCCAATCTAGGTACGAATATCCTATTAAACGTAGAAGCTATTGGAAACCTTACTTGTAATATAACATGGTCGCCTTATCGTGACTTCGACGCCGGGGTAGATGAATACGAAATCTATCGTTCAGCGGACGGTGGCTCTTCATTTACTTTTGTAACAGCAACTACGGACACCGCTTATATGGATGATATAAAGCCTTATTCTAATTCGAAAGGAAAGTTCTGTTATTACGTTAAGGCCATAGCTGCAGATGGTATTATTCCATGGAGAGATGAGTTCAATGAAAAGTTTAATGCACGTTCTAATGTGGCTTGTGCTGTTCATAAAGCTAGATTGTGGATGCCAACGGCTTTCAATCCTGAATCTGACGTATTAGAAAATAGAGTTTGGAAGCCACAGGGCGTATTTGCTCGTCCTGATAGTTATACTTTATTTATAATGGACCGTTGGGGCCAGGAGGTATTCCGTACTACGACCATTTCTGAGGGATGGGATGGACTGATCAAGGGTGATAAAGCGTCGATGGGCGTCTATACCTATTATGTTAAGTACAGAAGTATAGAAGATGTGCCCGTGGAGGAACGTGGAAATTTCACCTTACTCTACTAATTATTAAGATTTTAAGAATCTATCATGGGCGGCCTAGGGCCGCCCATGATGTTTCGTATAAATTGCTTAATTTTGGGCGCAATTCAAATCAGAATTGCTATGTCACAAAACACCAATAAAGTTCTCGGTTTAGGCCTCACATACGATGACGTCTTACTCGTTCCGAATTATTCGGAAATCTTACCGCGCGATGTGGTTTTAAGCTCCCGGTTTTCTAAAAACATTGATCTAAACACGCCCATTATATCGGCAGCTATGGATACCGTCACCGAGAGTGCTATGGCAATAGCTATAGCTCAAGAGGGTGGTATTGGGGTTATTCACAAGAACATGACCATAGAGCAGCAGGCTATTGAGGTGCGCAAGGTTAAACGTGCTGAAAGTGGAATGATTCTAGATCCTGTTACTTTATTCAAGGAAGCCACCGTGTCAGACGCGAAAGCTATGATGACAGAATATAAGATCGGAGGCATACCGATTATTGATGAACACAAGAAATTGATTGGGATTCTCACAAACCGTGATTTACGTTTTGAAAAGGACAATGCGCGTCTTATTGAAGAGGTTATGACTAAGGATAAATTGGTGACAGCCGCTCGAAGTACTACTATGGATCAGGCTGAGTCCATTCTTCAAGAGCATAAGATTGAGAAACTCCCCGTGGTGACGGAAGACTACGTATTAGTAGGTCTTATTACTTATCGTGATATAACAAAAAACAAAGTTAAGCCGAACGCTAATAAGGACCGGTTCGGACGTTTGAAAGTAGCGGCTGCTGTAGGGGTCACTCCGGATGTGGTAGCCCGCGTAACGGCTTTAAATGAGTCTGGTGTTGATGCAGTCATTATCGATACTGCCCATGGACATACTAAAGGCGTTGTCACAGCGCTGAAAAACGTAAAATCCGTCTTTCCTGACTTGGATGTAGTTGTGGGTAATATAGCTACGGCAGAAGCTGCCCTGTATCTTTTAGAAGCAGGCGCTGATGCTGTTAAAGTAGGTATTGGACCTGGATCAATCTGTACCACTAGAATCATAGCGGGTGTCGGTTATCCGCAGTTAAGTGCGATAATGGAAGTATCTCAAGCCATCAACAACAGGATTCCTGTAATTGCTGACGGCGGTATAAGATATACAGGTGATATTGTTAAAGCCATCGCTGCCGGTGCTGATTGTGTGATGCTCGGTTCAATGTTCGCGGGAACTAAGGAAAGCCCAGGAGATACCGTGATTTACGAGGGCAGAAAATACAAAACATACAGAGGTATGGGCTCGGTTGAGGCCATGTCAGACGGATCAAAAGATCGTTATTTTCAGGATGTTGAAGATGATGTGAGCAAATTGGTCCCTGAAGGTATTGTGGGTCGTGTACCCTATAAGGGAGAAGTTGGTGAGGTGATGTACCAATTTATCGGCGGCTTGAGAGCAGGAATGGGATATTGCGGTGCCAGTAGCATAAAAGCATTGAGAGCATCTGCAAGATTTATTCAAATCACCGCTGCAGGAATACAAGAAAGTCATCCGCACAACGTAAGTATAACTAGAGAAGCACCTAATTACAGTAGATAATGAAAATAAAGAACATATTAGTAATCGGATCAATTCTGTTAACCTTCAATTCTCACGCGCAAGAGGTTCTCTTTAGTGTTGGAAATATTGAGGTATCAGCAGAAGAGTTTAAGGCAGTTTACGAGAAAAACAAAGGTGTTGGTTCACTAGTCGACCCTAAAACTCCGCAGGAGTATTTAGACCTTTACATAAAGTTTAAATTAAAAATAGCTGAGGCGTATGACCAGCAGCGTGACACCGCATCAAAATTCGTTAAAGAATTTGGTGGGTATAGAGCTCAATTGGCAAAACCTTATTTGAGTGATCCAGGATCGGAGAAAAACCTGATATCAGAAGGTTATAAGCGATTACAGGAAGAAGTGAAGGCATCTCATATCATGTTTGAACTTGAATCCTCCGCTTTGCCCTCTGATACGGTTAAAGTTTTCAATGAAATGAAGAACCTGCGCAATGAAATTGTGAGCGGAAAAATTTCATTTGAAGACGCAGCTCGTTCTAAAAGTGCTGATACCTGGAGTGCGAAGCAGGGCGGTAATTTAGGTTACTTTACCGCCTTCAACATGGTCTATCCGTTCGAAAATGGTACGTACAACCAAAATATAGGTGAGATCAGTTTACCTATTCGTTCACAGCATGGGTACCATTTGATCAAAACTACAGATCGCAGAGCGGCTAGTGGTACAGTCAAGGTTAGACAAATATTTTTCTCTGCAAATGAAGAGGCAAAAATCAATGAAAGCGAACGGGCCGAGCGCAGCGCACAAGAGATTTTCAATAGATTACAGACCGGTGAGGATTTTATTTCCTTAGTGAGCTTTAGTGAGGATAGAAAAACCAAGGAATCTCAAGGTGTTATGCCTGAATTTGGATTGAATAAAATGATGCCTGCATTTGAAGAGGCCGCTTTTGCACTTAAAAGTCCAGGAGATTATTCTATGCCTATTCGCACAAATATCGGCTGGCATGTGATTCAATTGATCGAAAGAATCCCTCTTCCAGAATTTGCTACCATGGAAAAAGAAATCACCAATAAAGTGAAGCGTGATTCAAGAAGTAAGCTAGGTGCGGTTAAGTTTCTCAAAGACTTAAAGAAGGAATACAACTTCTCAGTAAACGAGCGCAATTATGGACGTACGGTGAAATTAGTAAACGCTACTGCCTTCAAGGAAGGGACCTGGCAGGCTGATGTGCCATCTAGAGACAGGGAAGTGGCAACATTTGACGGTCAAACGGTCACTCAATCACGTCTTCTTGATTTTTGGGAACAGAATCAAAAACCAGGTAATGAAAAGGATGTTGAAGAGTACTTAAGATTGTTATTTAATGTAGTCAGTAATGATGTGGTATTGGGCTATGAGGACGATAAATTAGAGACCAAATACCCTGCGTTTAGAAACTTAGTCCGGGAATATAAAGAAGGTATTTTACTCTTTGATCTTACCCAAGACGAAGTTTGGGATAAGGCTTCTCAGGATTCGATAGGCATATATAATCATTATGAAGAGATTAAAACTCAATTTATGTGGGACGATCGTCTGGCTTATAGCTATTGGGTATGCGAAGATGTAAAGGTGGCTAAGAAAATCTCCAAATGGGTCTCGAAAGACAAAATGGACAAGTTAAATGATCTTTTAGGTGCTGAAAATCCTTTAAGTGTTGCAGTGCAATCTGGTACTTCACAGCAGAAGGATGATGATGTCTTGTCCGTTCTCTGGAATACGTCTACTGGCGTATATGGACCGGTATCTCTTATGGGTGGATTTGGCGTTATACAAGTAATCGACTTTATGCCAGCAGGTCCAAAGGCTTTGAGTGAAGTAAAGGGTTTGGTGATTGCAAGTTACCAGGACAAACTAGAACAAGCTTGGGTGAAGAGTTTAACTGCTAAATTCGAGGTTATTGTGGACGATTCTGTGAAAAAAGAGCTCTTTAATACCTTAGACTAAATGATCCGTTGGATACTGTTTTCTTGTTTTGCCTTTTCCGCATGTGTACCCTCTGTATCATCTGATCAGATCATCTTGGCGGAGTTAGGGAATAAACGTCTTCATTTAGAGGATGTTAAGAATCAGATACCAAAATCAGGAGAATTGAGTTCCGTAGACAGTGCCTTGTTTGTGGATCGATTGATTCGAACATGGGCGAAAAATGAGCTATTAGTTGCAGCAGCGGAGTTCAATCTAGATGAGGAAATGAGGTCTTTTGAAGATTTAGTCAAACGGTACAGAAATGACTTACTCAAGCATGCTTATATTGATCAATATGTTCGTGAGAACTTAGATACCTCTGTTACTCAAGAGGAGTTGCTTCAGTATTACAAGACTAATCTGGATAATTTTGAACTCAAAGAGAGTATTATTCAGGCGAAATACACTGCTGTTCCTTTGAATGCTCAAAAAACAGATCAGGCAATTCGGTGGTTTAAAAGAAGAATAATTGAAGATAAGTACTACGATTGGATCGAGGTATTTGCCACTAAACAAAGTGCATATAATGATTCTTCATGGGTTCCCCTAGACGAATTTCTCAGTGAAATCCCATTAGAAACGAGCAATCCTTACGCGTACTTAAATAGAACAAAGAGATTTACCTGTGAAGATACCGTAATGGTGTATTTTGTGGAGGTCAATGAACTGCGCATAGCTAACAGTTATAGTCCGTTAGAATATGTAAAGAATCGTATTAGAAAAATGATACTGAATAAGCGTAGAATTACGCTGATAGAACGAATAGAAGAAAACATTATATCCAATGCAATTGAAAAAGGCGATTTACTTATCCCTTAGTTTATTATGCTTTAGCGTATTAACTCAAGGCCAACCCAAAACTGTCGATGGTGTAGTCGCTGTTGTTGGTGGAGACATTATACTTAAAAGTGATATTGACGAGCAATACGATGTCTTTAACCGTCAAAATTTCGGAGAGAATATCTCTCATTGTGGTGTTTTTGAAGAATTGCTTTTTCAAAAACTTTTAATACATCATGCGGAAATTGATTCTGTGACGGTAGGAGAGGACGAGGTTGAGTCTAACATGGACCGTCGAATTGAGCAATTGATCGAACAAATGGGGGATCAAAAAAAACTGGAAGATTTTTACGGAAAGTCTGTGGTGGAAATCAAGGAAGAAATGAGGATTTTGATTCGCGAACAACTTACTGCTCAACGTATGCAGATGACGGTTGTTGAGGGAATTGAAGTTACTCCATCGGAAGTGCGCGAATTCTATGAAAGACTTCCGGAAGACAGTATTCCTCTTATTAATGCGGAGGTTGAGCTAAGACAAATTGTGAAATATCCAGAAATTTCAAAAGAGGCCCAGCAGGAGGTGATAGACAAATTAATAGGTCTAAAAGACAGGATAGAAAATGGGACTTCCTTTTCGTCTATGGCGATTTTATACAGTGAAGATCCAGGATCAAATAAAAAAGGTGGAGAGTACAAGGCCATCCAGCGCGGTGTATTTGTAAAGGAATTTGAAGCTATTGCTTTCAATCTTAAAAAAGGACAAATCAGCGATCCATTTAAAACAGAGTTTGGTTATCATATTGTTCAATTATTAGAAAAGCGAGGTGAAGAGTTAGACTTACGTCATATTCTAATTAAGCCGAAGCTTACTCAAGACAATTTACAAGAAGCCAAGGCTTATTTAGATAGTATTTTGGTAGGTATCTCATCTGGTGACATGACTTTTGATGAAGCAGCAATGAAGTATTCTGAAGATGAGCAAACCAAGTTTAATGGCGGGCAAATGAGTAATTTTGAGAGCGGTAACAATAAGTTCGAGGTTAGTCAGTTAGATAGAGGCTTATTCGCTGTAATTAATGAAATGTCGGAAGATGAGATTTCAGCACCAAATTTTTACCAATCTCAAGACCAGCGTGAGGCTTTTCGCATTGTTCGTATTGACGCTAAATATGCCCCTCATAAAGCTAATTTAGACCTTGATTTCACAAGAATAAAAGGTTTTGCTCTTCAGGAAAAGCAAGGTAGGCTCGTTCAAGAATGGAAAGATGAAAAGTTATTAGAAACGTTTGTCAAAGTAAATTCAGGTTATTATCCATGCGACGATCAACTAAAGGGTTGGAACAGTAACAACAATGACTAATACACAAGTTATTCAGGTACTGGAAACTGCTCCTGCGAGACTTGAAGCCTTTAAAAAGGAAGTTTCAAAAGTTATCGTAGGGCAAACAAATGCCGTTGATTTGATCACGATGTCAATTTTATGTCAAGGGCATAGTCTCTTGGTGGGCGTCCCTGGCTTAGCAAAAACTCTTCTGATCACTACGGTTTCGAAGGCGTTAGGTATGGATTTTTCTCGGATTCAGTTTACACCGGATTTGATGCCTTCAGATATTACAGGAACGGAAGTGCTGAATGCGAAAAGAGAGTTTGTTTTTCATAAAGGTCCGGTGTTTGCGAACGTCGTGCTCGCAGATGAGATTAATAGAACACCTCCCAAAACTCAAGCAGCGCTTCTAGAAGCAATGCAAGAACGGCGCGTAAGTGTTGCAGGTAACACCTTAGAGTTACCTGAACCATTCTTTGTGTTGGCTACTCAAAACCCTATAGAGCAAGAAGGAACGTATCCCTTGCCAGAGGCCCAATTAGATCGTTTTTTATTCAATATTCTTGTTGGATACCCAACGAAAATAGAGGAGGAGGCTGTTGTCGCATCAACCACTATGGGCAATGCTAAGGAAATTGATCAAGTACTTTCTAGGCAGGAAGTTTTGGATATGCAATTTGCTTTAAAGCAAATCCCGGTGACAGACGATGTTATAGCTTATGCCGTGGACCTGGTCAGAAAAACACGCCCAAATACTGCTGATGGGTCTGATGTAGCTCATAATTACTTGAATTGGGGCGCTGGACCGAGAGCTTCTCAAAATTTAATTCTTGCGGCGAAGGCTCTAGCCATGATGAATGGTGATGGTTCTCCCAGCATCACTCACGTAAGAAAAATAGCTCAACCGGTGCTGCGTCATAGAATTGTGGCAAATTTCAAGGCAAAGGGTGAAGGGCTCATAGAAGACGATATCATAGGACAGTTGCTATAACTTGTTAATAGCCGTTAAAAGCGTTTGTGCAATCAATTGAACCACATACATTCGTAGTATGTTGTCCTCATTCATTAAAAAAATTCGCGAGAACGTTCCAACTGCTATTTTAACAGCGGCAGTTTTAGGCGCACTTCTGTTGCAGTTGAATCTGCTGTCGGGTCAATTGGAATTACAGCGTCAACAGTTTGAATCTCAAATTGGAACAACCTCCTCTCGATTAAGTGAACGTGTGAGACTTTTTGTGCGTAGAAAAAGCATGGGTTCCTTCACCAGCAATGCAAATGTAGATAGTGTATTTACAATTAATACCCCCATGGGGCAAACCACAGTTCGCTGGTCAAGTGCCCAAGTACAAAACCCCTATGGCATAGCAACCAGCGATACCGCAATGCTCGGTGGCATGTTAGATAATTTTCAATCCTCATTACCCTGGAGTACACAGCTAGATGTGGCCGAGCTCGATAGTATTATCGCAAACGAGTTGAAGCAAAATGGGGTTCGTACTGAGCCGGTTTGGGCACTGATCGAGAATGGCTATCTCAGTACTTTAACCAGCGAGGGTTTCGATCCAGAGAAAGTGACCTTCAATTATGTCTTGGCCGAGAGTTTTTTCGGTCCAACGAGACAGTTATTACTGTATTTCCCCTCTGAAAAATTCTACTTGGCAAAAAGAGTATATCTAAGTTTAGTGGCATCCTTGTTATTTTCTACGGTTATTTTAACCGCATTCTTTGGTGTTCAAAGACAAGGAAGAAGACAAAAGAGATTAGCCAACGTTAAAAGTGATTTTATAAACAACATGTCTCATGAATTCAAGACCCCTCTCGCTACTATAAACTTGGCTGTTGACGCAATAATTAAAAACGGCGACAAAATGGATGCGGATCAAATACGCAATTATTTGGCTGTCATTAAAACGGAGAATAAGCGAATGAATGCCCAGATGGAGTCTGTTTTACAGATGTCTATGATGGATAAAGAAGAGTTGACACTTCAGCGGACTCAGATGTCCATTGAGCATGTACTAGAAGAAGCTGTAGAGCACTTCAAACTATCCGTTGCACAGCGAAATGGATGGATTGATCTTGTTGTGTCACCTGGTTCATATACCTATTTCGGTGACCCTACGCAGTTTAAAAGTGCACTTACGAACCTCATCGATAACGCGATTAAGTATAGTTCAGACGTACCTATGGTTAGTGTGAAATTGAGTGAAGAAGATCATGATTTCGTTATTGTTGTAAAGGATAGGGGTATAGGAATGAACGAGGAAACTACCTCGCAGGTTTTTGATAGATTTTTCAGAGCAACTAAAGGAAATATCCACGATGTTAAAGGGCATGGTTTGGGCTTGTCTTTCGTTCAAGAAATAGTGGATAAGCATGGTGGACATATTGATGTACAAAGTAAGATAGGAGTAGGGTCAACGTTTATTATTAAGATCGAAAAGAATCAATAATCATGGAAAAACAGCGGATTTTATTAGTTGAGGATGATGTGAACTTCGGAAACTTATTGAGGGACACTATGGCCTTTAATGATTACGAGGTTGTTCTGGAGAGGGATGGCGTGCAGGGACTTAGAGCGTATAAACAAGGAGAATATGATCTATGCATATTTGACATAATGATGCCTAAGAAAGATGGTTTGACCCTCGCTACTGAAGTAAAGGAAATTGACAATGGTCAGCCATTGATTTTCCTCACTGCTAAAGGACAAAAGGAAGATATTATAGCCGGATATTCTGCTGGGGCAGATGATTACCTGGTCAAGCCATTTGATACAGATGTGCTACTTTATAAGATACAAGCAATCATCGGTCGTAAATCTGCTGATATCGAGCAGGAAGCTGATGAATTAACCATTGCGTCATTCACGTTTATGCCAAAAATAAGACAGTTGGTATGGGAAGGAGAGGTTACAAGGCTGAGCCCAAAGGAAAGTGAATTACTGAAAATGCTCGTTGCTCATAAAAATCAACTTTTACCTCGTTCGAAGGCACTGCTGAAGATCTGGCGGGAAGACAATTATTTCACAGGAAGATCAATGGATGTCTATGTGGCTAAACTTCGAAAGTATTTGAAGGTTGATCCCACATTGCGCATTGAGAATGTTCATGGAGAAGGATTTCGTTTGGTTCAGGAGTAACTACTTTCTGAATGGACTTTTATTCACATGTTTATTAAGGATGCGCTGTGCTTCAATCTTCACTGATTTGTCCTTCTTTTTACCGTAAAGCATGGAACTAGCGTATGCTCTGGATTTACTAAGATCTACTAAAGGTCTTGACGGATATGATCCAAGAGAATATCCCATCATAGCAAACTCCAGAGGAGGTATGGTCCATGGCTCATGAATATATGGAGCTGGGATGTTGATGAGCTCAGGAATCCATTGGCGGATAAAATTACCGTGAGCATCGTGGTCTTTACTTTGTTTTATTGGATTGTAGATCCTGATCGTATTCACTCCGGTATATCCACTTTGCATTTGGAATTGAGAGTAATGTATGCCGGGCTCGAAGTCTGTGAACATTGATGCCAAATAATCAGCTCCCGGTTTCCATGGAAGCCACAAGTACTGGCTATAAAAGCTTACGACCATGGCCCTCATTCTGAAATTCAAATATCCTGTCGCATTTAGGCAACGCATGCATGCGTCGATAAGTGGAACTCCAGTAGTTCCAGATTTCCAAGCATCAAACTTAACTTGGTCCATGGTCTTTACATTATCCACAGCCAGATAACCTCTGTTGATGGGAAGGAATTCATATTCCCATTCACTTTCGAACTTTTGAATAAAATGAGCCTGCCATCGAAGTCTGTCTGCAAAAGCTTTAAAATTTCTTTTACTGCCTACGATTGGTGCCTGTCGCATACTTTGATAGACCGTCCGTACACTTATGGTACCCCAGGCTAAGTGCGGGGAAATACGACTGCATCCCTTTCTAGATTCTTGAGGTTTTGAAATACTAAGGGCGTATGCCTTTATTCTATCTGTTAGAAAACTTTGTAAAATATGATGAGCTCTGCGCTCACCACCTCGCTGAAAAAACGGGTGAGGTTCAAAGTTAGGTAGGTACAACGGCGCAAAATCAGGACTAAATTGAAGGGCTCGCTTTTTTAAAAGTTCCTTGTCTATGGACTGTGTTGGGAGAGATACATCAGTCAACCATTTTTTGACCCAATCCTGCCGGTTTTTTAAACCACGTTGTACTCCATTAGCTACAAATTCATGCCATTTGATTTCATGATGTAAAAACCATTTTTTGAGTTCAATATCTCTGTCAAAAGTGTACTTGATACCGGTTTCTTGATGGCTAAAAACGTGTTGCACATCGAAGTGTTCGTTCGCTTTTTTAAAGAAGTACATGGCATCTGTAGAAATCAAATGCAAGATAGGAGCGCCTATTTGGATATTAATGTCTTCTACAGAATCTATAATAAACCTACTGTGACGCTCATCGTATTGAGGTAAATCGAATAATCCTGGTTCATGTAGAAATACCAGCCAAAGCTTGTTTGATCCATGCAGAGCTTGACAAAGAGCTTCATGATCGTGTAGCCTTAAATCACGCTTAAACCATACAATATCTATGGCTTCTCGCATTTAAAATTTAAATTTTGCTGCGTTTGGATAGGGGAAGAATTCAAATTCATTTCCTGTAGTATACTGGTTCAGTCCAAGCGCTAAAGATGGACCATTCTGCCAAGAAAGTTGTCCACTATCTCCGACGGTTACTTCTTTAGCGAAACCAATTTGCTTGATAGCTCCCACGGTATAAACGCAGCCATTGTTCAATTTAAATTCTTCTAGAAACTCAAGTTCCATGGCCCATAGAGTACTGGTAGGTATAGGATGGGTCCACTGCTCTAATGTATGTACTGATCCACCTACGGCCGTCCACTCAAATGTTCCATAAGGTGCATTTACACTGCTGTTGTGTAATATTTCGGCTTGATGGAGCGGAATAGTCGCTAAAGTGAGACGTTTCGTTGACCTGTAGTTGAATAAAGTATGGCGTTCTCCTTGATCAGGCCTAAATAGAACACTTATTTGCGCTGGGTGGGACCCTACATGCGTAACGTTCGAAAAAGTACCGGAATTCCAATGACCTTCTGTTCCCGAAATCCCTAGAAAAGCTGTTCTTATTCCGGAAGCGGAATTAATCAGCGATGTTCTATATCTCTTCTCAAGAGTCGCCAGTTGTTTTTTGTCGAAGTTGGTTTTAAACATGTCTAAAGGACGCTTTGACCACCATCCACATGAATGATCTGTCCTGTCATCCAAGAGCTTTTGTCACTCAGTAGAAAAGCGGTCATTTCCGCGATATCACTTACTTCTCCAACTCGTTTCATAGGGTTGTTAGCACCAATAGCTTGTTTTTTCTCTTCTGTACTCAATAACTTAGAGGCTAGTGGTGTATCAGTTAAACTTGGAGCGATGCAATTGATACGGGCTTTAGGGGCCCATTCAGATGCTATAGCTCTCGTCATTCCTTCAATAGCTCCCTTAGAAGCACTCACTGTTGCATGAAAGGGCATTCCACGCCCAACAGCCACTGTAGAGTAAAGCACACAAGAAGGTATAGATTCTTTATTAAAATTCTTCTGAGCTGCCTGTAATGCTTTTACTGCTCCAACAACGTGTAGATTAAAGTCTTGCTGGAAAACCTCAGGCTTAAGGCCTCTAAAGGGCTTTAAATTGATGGAACCCACACTGTAAACCAATCCGTCAATCTGTTCGGGCATTTGATCACTCCATTCATCTGTGGTGACGTCAAATTCTTCCCATTCAACGCTATGGGCATGCCCCTCGTAGGGGGTTCTGCTAAATATGGTAACTCTGTGCCCTTCAGCAGCTAAAAGTTCTGCGGTGGCCTTTCCAATTCCTTTGCTGCCGCCTATGATGACAAAATGTTTCATTGAGTAGTACGTTATTCTAAGATTCTAAACGCAATTTAAGCGTTAAGGTTCAGTAAAGTGATCCTATAATAAGAGTTGTGGTGTATTTTGCAACTACAAATTTATGCATATGACCACAGTTGTATTAGGCGACCACCCTTTGACATTTAAACAATATGAGTCCATTGCCCTCGGGGATTGTAAGCTTGGTCTTGGAGAACTGGCTAAAGCACGTATTGTAGCTTCAAGATCTTTTCTTGAAGCTAAATCGGCAAAAAGTGAAAAACCTATTTACGGAGTAAATACTGGTTTCGGTTCTTTGTGTAACGTAGAGATATCTCCCGATAAGCTAGGTCAACTACAAACTAATCTTGTTCGTTCGCATGCTTGTGGTGCGGGTGATTATGTTCGAAACGAGATTATTAGACTCATGATCGCTTTGAAGGTGCAAAGTTTTGCTGTAGGAGTTAGTGGTATCCGACTCGAAGTAGTTCAAGAATTAATACACCTCTATAATTCAGGTGTGCTTCCTGTTATCTATGAGCAAGGATCTCTCGGTGCATCGGGGGATCTAGCACCTTTAGCTCATATGAGTTTACCGTTATTAGGTGAAGGTTTTTTATGGTGGAATGGAAAAAAAGTAGCCACAAAAACATTTTTAGAACGTTCTGATGTTCAGCCTTGGGTACCATGTCAATTGGCTTCTAAGGAAGGATTGGCGCTGTTAAACGGAACTCAATTCATGTCTGCTCATGGAATGTATGCAATGATTCATGGCCAGAAATTAGACTATTTAGCAGATAAACTAGCCGCTCTTTCAACGGTGGCACATGATGGGCGGATCGAAGCATTTACATCTGGAGTGCACGCTACTCGGCCGCAATGGGGTCAGGTCAAGACAGCAACCAGGATATATGGCTGGCTGGATGTTTGTCCTACCATGCATAGCGATAAACTACATGTCCAAGATCCTTATAGTTTTAGATGCGTTCCACAGGTACATGGAGCATCAAAAAACGCTTTAAGACATGCTATAGAAATTATTGATATTGAGGTAAATGCGGCTACAGATAATCCAGTAGTTTTAGAAACGGAGGATGCCATAATTTCTGCAGGTAATTTTCATGGTCAGCCCCTGGCTCTAGTATTAGACTATGCTGCTTTAGCCTTGCATGAATATGGGAGTATTTCCGAGCGAAGAACTTATCAATTAATATCTGGTCGTAGAGATCTACCACCATTCTTAGTTAAAAACCCTGGATTGAATAGCGGTTTAATGATTGCCCAGTATACCGCTGCAGGAATTGTAAGTCAAAACAAACAATACTGTACTCCAGCGTCAGCTGATAGCATCGAAAGTTCTAATGGCCAGGAAGATCACGTGAGCATGGGTGCAAATGCAGCTACTAAGCTTATTAAAGTGCTTGATAACTTATATACAATTTTAGGTATTGAACTACTCAATGCTTCTCAGGCTTTGTACTTAAGAGATGTCAAGCCTTCGGGGGAACTGGAAACTCTACTAAATGAATTTCGTAAGGTTTGTACGGTGATAGAAGAAGATGAATTCATGCAACCTAAAATAGAATCGGCAACAGAATTTTTAAAAAGTCAGGCATTCTCTAATGATGTTTTACTTTTGACAAATAATTGATCATACATAATGAGTGAAGATCCATATAAAGGCCTGCGAGAGAAGTTAGAAGACCTCACCTGGCCGTCGGTCTATCTGTTTAAGTTTATAGTACCTACAGACAACCAAAAGTTAGCTCAAGCTGAAGCGCTTTTTGACGCTACGGTTGCTCAGGTAGAACTGAGAAAAAGTAAAAGTGGTAAGTTCGTTTCTATTAGCGCTAAGGAGATGATGCTTAGTGTTGACGCAGTTATTGAGCGTTATGAAGAAGCTACTAAGATTCCTGGATTAATGGCTCTTTAGGCTATTTCCATCCCTCGTATACACCCAGTCCAAACAAAGCATAGTCGAGTTTAGAAGGATCCTCAGGGGCAATGAGTCTAACGGATGAATCTAATTCTATTACCGCTTTCCAGTCGCTTTGCTTTCTAGTTAATAACCCTAGACTGCGTGCAACACGTCCGCTATGAACGTCAAGTGGAATACTGAGCAGGGCAGGGTCAATGTCCCAAATACCAAAATCTATACCTTCTGTGTTAGGTCTGGCCATCCATCTAGCATACATCACTAAACGCTTACAGGCGCTTCCTTTGAGGGGGTCTCCAAAGTGCTTACTGGCTCGTTGGGGTAGACCATTATTTAAGAGAAATGTCTTAAACGCACTAAAAGCGCCTCCAATATTTGTGTCAGCGGGTTGCAGTGATTGTTTGAAAAAATCACCAATTGAATTGTATTCACCATACAGCTTTTGTAAAGACAAGACCAGACCTTTTATATCGTCATCTTTAAATGTGCGGTGCACAAACCCATTAAATGATTGTAAATCTGAAGCATTGGCATTTCGGATGAAATCTGAAGGACTGTGGTCCATGCGTTCCATCAGGTCTTTAGACTTTGCTATTATCGTTTTACGTCCTCCCCAGCTCAGCGTTGCCGCAATGAGTCCACTAACTTCTATATCTTTTGTATCAGAGTAGGAGTGGGGAATTTGAATTGGATCATCCTGGATGAAACTGTATTTCGCATATTCTTTTGCCTTAACAATCAAAAAATCTTTGAGCTCCTCTTTCAGCAAGTTCATATTAAATTTTAAGATTGTAGTAGCGCGCCATCAGTCATTTTCCATTGTCTGTTGCCCAGGCTTGCCAATGCTTCGTTGTGCGTAACAACGACTATCGTTTGTCCCAATTTTTCATTCAAGTTGATGAGTAATTCGTGTACAGCTTGAGCATTTGCACTGTCCAGATTCCCTGTAGGTTCATCAGCAAGTAATATTTCAGGTTCATTCATTAGTGCTCTTGCAATGGCTACACGTTGCTGCTCACCGCCGCTTAATTCACTTGGTAAATGATTTGCTCTATCAGCTATTCCTAGTAGCTCTAGCAGCTCTAGTGCACGTGTCTTTGCCTGGTCATCCATGGAGCCCCCAATCCATTTCGGCAAGGTGGTATTCTCAAGTGCGGTGAGTTCAGGTAAAAGATTGTGAAACTGAAATACCAGACCTACATGAGAATTTCGGAACGTGTTCAAATCCTTCTTGGTCATATCCTCTAAGGAGATGCCATTGAACTTGATAGAGCCATCTGTGGAAGTATCTAAACCTGCGATAAGGTGAAGAAGTGTGCTTTTTCCTGCACCAGACGCCCCCACAAGAGTGATAAAGTCACCTTTAGAAATAGTGGCGTCAATACCTTTTAAAACTGATGTGTTTCCGTAATTTTTTTTAACGCCTTTTATCGTAATCATAGTAGTGGAAAGATAGCTTAATTCACAACCTCGGCATAATCTAGAAAATAGACGACTCTTAGGCTAAACAGGTGGTCTGCAGCAATTCCAGATACTGATTGTAAGTTCCTCCAATAATCCAACGATGCTTGGTTGTCTGAATTGGCCAGGGATGCTCTGTAAAGGAAGTTTAACTCGCGACCGGGTGCAAACCATAAAACGTATTTTAAATCCGCATTGAAAAAATTGATCCGTAAATCAGGGTCTTCATAACTTCCCGATGGTTTTAGACTTCCATTTTCATTAAGGTGAAACAATCCTTCATTTTCAATTCTATTCCAGCTATGACGTACGTCAAGACTTAGGTAGGAGTTTGGCCCAAAAAGATATTGACCATTGAAGCTCTGGCTGAGTTCACGCCGGTGTCGCAATGCCATACCTACACTATCTGGGCTTACCGTCTGCGCCCATCCTAGGTTGTGGTTGCTTGAAAGCTCGACGGTACTCTTGAAGTTCAATTTGTCGTTCACACGGACGATAAACTTAAACTCACCATAGGTACCGCTAACATTCCAATCTGCCCAAGCATATTGCCCCCCTCGGAGTTCGAACGCGACAGGTTTTCTAAAGTCGGTACTGACCCAAGCATTATGCCAAGCTGAGGCAGGGTTTACTCTGTAACGGCCAGAAACTCTTGGGTCAAAGTAATCGTATTCTTTAGGCCTGGCTTCCAGATTATACCCCCAAGCTAAAAAACCTTTTTGAAGACCAAAATATTTGTATTCCAAGTGAATACGTTCAAATACCGATGGTGCGTAAAGGCGGTTATATTGCAATCCCAAGCGATGTTGACTTCTTATAAAAGAACCTTTGGGCTGCAGCATTTGGTGAGATAACGTGACATTTTGATGAATTTTATTTCCCCTGCGTTGAAACCCCAAATCATTTGGGTCAAAATCAGGTGTTACTAAATTCATTTTATGCTTCCATCGCCAAGCTCCAACTTGCTTTCCTATTTCCCATCCCAGCGCCGTACCACTCGTAGCATCTTCTATATCATAAACAACAGATCTTCCAAGCCCTGCATTTAGAAAGTGACTATTATTTAAAAAGTTTATGTTAGTCGTAACAGCGGTCACATTAGCATCTCTTGCTGCTCCACCTTCATTAGTTCTCAAGACATTTGTATTGATAAATCCTACAGAACTGTTACCGCCCAGTCTTTGGTCAAACGCAAATACGTTGAAGTTGGTTAATGGTTCCGTGAGCACTTCTACGGGATTACCATTGCTGTCTATTCCTGAAATAGAATTGGAAGCCGTGATGGCATTAAGTACACCCATACTTAAATTATGGTCTGTAGTTCCTGTGATTTTTGTGGCATTGAGCATTCTAGTAAAGCTCTGTGTTGTATTACTGAGGTCGTCCAGATTAGCATTCGTATAATTCTTAGGGTTTCCTCCTATTCGCCTGCTGTAAAAAAGATCAGCTTTATTAAAGAGGTTAACACCCTCCGTGAAAAATTGACGGTTTTCATCAAATTGCTGCTCAAATGCTTCAAAATTGACAAACTGCTCGTCAAATGCTATTTGAGAGAAGTCTGGGAGAAGCGTCATGTCGAGGGTAAAACTCTTATTCAGACCAATTTTTATGTCCGCACCTGCGGCTGATGTCAGTCTAGAGGAACCCGTGCCATTTTGAATTGCAGTACCAGTGATGTTAGGACGTAGACTCACGCGAAGTGGCGGATCCTTTACAAGGATACCTGTCAACAGCCCACTTTGTAGACTTTCGTTATCGAAATTTCTATCGATCGGATTCCAGCTGTACATGGTCCGATCACTACGTATGGATCTCTTCAGGTTAAATCCCCAAGGCTTAGGAGATGCCCCTGGACTAGTCTGCGGTATACGCAAAACGCGGTAGGGAATGAATACCTCCGCAGTCCATACATGGTCTTCCTTAACCACAGCGCTATACCAAACAGCATTCCAGCTTCCGTCTTCATCTTCGTCGCTCGTTGCACGTGAGTCGCCTTGAACGCCTGAAGCACTTAAATAAAAATTGAAATCATTTGCACCATCATTAAAGGGGTTGATGATCATTTGCATCCAATCGGTATTGGCATTTACTCGGTCTCTAGGGGTAAGTTGAGATAGAATTTTAGATCGTTCATCTGTAAATGTAGCCGCCAAATAAAATCCCTTTTGCGTATAAAATATGCTGACCGTACTAGTCACACCTTTAGGTTGGGCTGTTGCCGTAGGGAAATACTGTTCTAGAGACTGTATTTGAGCACCTTGCGCCCATTGGGACTCATCAAGAACACCATTGATAACAATATCATTATCGTTAATTTCCGGAACGTCTATGACATTTTTAGGGTTGTTCTGTACACCCAATTCTTGCACTTGATAGAGAAATTGGCCTGAAGATGGAGTACTTAGTAGGATAAAGAATAGTAGCGATAGGATTCTGGTCATATTGGCAAATATCGGGAATAGATGGCATATATCCTGTTGATAATTTCATCTATCAATAGGTTTATGTTTCAAGGCCTTTGCCCTACATTTGTCGTCAAATTCAAGCACAGATATGAACCTTCACGAATACCAAGGAAAAGAAATTTTAGCAGGATACGGCGTTCGAATTCAACGTGGTAAAGTTGCACAAACCTCCGCAGAAGCAGTAGCTCATGCGAAATCGTTAACAGAAGAAACAGGTACTGAATGGTATGTTGTTAAAGCTCAGGTTCACGCCGGTGGCCGAGGTAAAGGTGGCGGAGTGAAACTCGCAAAGGGAATAGATAAAGTAGAAGCTGTGGCCTCTTCCATTCTTGGAATGCAACTTGTTACTCCTCAAACATCGGCTGAGGGTAAGAAAGTTCACCAGGTATTGGTGGCAGAAGATGTTTATTATCCTGGAGAAACTGAAACGTCAGAGTTTTACATGTCTGTTTTACTGAACCGTTCTACCGGACGTAACATGATTATGTACTCAACAGAAGGAGGAATGGATATTGAGGCAGTTGCTGAACATACCCCTGAACTTATCTTTCACGAAGAAATTGACCCTAAGGTTGGTTTGACAGGTTTTCAAGCTCGTAAAATCGCGTTTAACCTAGGTTTAAGCGGTGCCGCGTTCAAAGACATGACCAAATTTGTCAGTGCTTTATACCGTGCCTACGAAGGAGCTGATGCTTCATTGTTTGAGATCAATCCAGTATTAAAAACTTCAGATAACAAGATACTTGCAGTTGATGCTAAAGTATCTATAGATGATAATGCACTTTTCCGTCATCAAGATATTGCCGCTATGCGCGATACCCGTGAAGAAGATGCTACTGAGGTCGAAGCTGGTGAAGCTGGTCTAAACTTCGTTAAACTAGACGGAACCGTAGGTTGTATGGTTAACGGAGCGGGATTAGCTATGGCAACCATGGATATTATTAAGATGGCCGGTGGAAGTCCTGCTAACTTTCTTGACGTAGGCGGGACAGCTGATGCTGCACGTGTAGAACAAGCGTTTCGAATCATTCTTCGCGACGAGAGTGTAAAAGCCATATTAGTTAACATCTTTGGAGGTATCGTTCGTTGTGATCGTGTCGCTCAGGGTGTTGTAGATGCTTACAAGAACATGGGGAATATTAATATTCCCATCATTGTACGTTTGCAAGGAACTAATGCAGTAGAGGCTAAAAAACTAATTGACGAAAGTGGTCTTGAAGTTCACAGTGCCATTGCATTACAAGAAGCTGCTGATCTAGTTCAAGCGCTGGTTTAAGCTACACGTTTTATAAAGTACATTTGACCCTGGACCTTTGGTCCAGGGTTTTTTTATGGAAATAAATACAATCATAGAGTGGAGCGCTACGCTTCTTAGCCTTGTTTTTCTGTTGGGCATCATTAAGCGCAAGGCTTGGGCTTGGCCTTTGGGTACCTTAAGCTCGGTACTTTCGATATTTTTATTCTATCGGATTGGTCTCTACGCGGAGACAGGCCTATACGTGGTCTATGCAGTGATGGGATGCTATGGTTGGATACTTTGGAAAAGAGAAAGCGGAAATGAATCCGTAGCTCTAGTAGATTACCCGTGGTCTAAGCAGTGGTGGGTTCTTTTGGGGATTCCAACGGCACTTGTTTTAGGTTATTTTATAAATAGATTACCAGGCGTTTCTTACGCCTATTTTGACGCATTCACTTCGGTCTTTGCCCTGATAGCTACTTGGCAGGAAACCAGACGAATACGCACCTCTTTTCATTATTGGATTCCGTTGAATATAGCCTCAGTTATCTTGTATGGATCTAAAGGACTTTGGATCTATGCGGGGCTCATGATCATTTATTCTATCATGAGTGTGGTAGGATATTTGAATTGGCGCAAATAATTCCACTATTTTAGTGGTAAATTCTATTTAGAACATGCAAGCACAAGAATATATCAACCTGGTTAAAACAACGCTGGACTCTTTAGATCCAAAAGCGTTAGAATTACTGACAGACGCATTTCACACTACTTATGAAAAGGGTGGTACTATTTACACCATGGGTAACGGAGGTTCAGGTGCTTCAGCGTCTCACGCTGCAGGAGATTTCTTAAAGGGAGCCAGTTACGGTTTAGAAAAGCGTTTCCGTATGATATGTCTTAATGACAATCTTCCCTCTATGATGGCCATAGCAAATGATATAGGTTGGGATTCTATCTTCATAGAGCCCTTGAAAAACTTCCTTAAACCTGGTGATTTAGTGATAGGGATTAGTGGTTCCGGAAATAGTAAAAATGTAGTAAATGCCATAGAGTACGCAAATGAAAATGGAGCTACTACAGTAGCTATGAGCGGCTTTAAGGGAGGGAAGATATCTAAAATAGCAACCATAAACGTTCATGCTCCCGTAATGGACATGGAGGTTACGGAGGATATACACATGGTTATCTTCAATATTGTGAAGAAACAAATGATGTCTCGACTCATGGGAGACGCACCTTCAATGGGCGATACTTATGACCAACGAATAGGTTAATGAAAAAATTCGCGTTAATTGGCGCAGCCGGATACATAGCCCCCCGTCACCTTAAAGCCATTAAGGATGTAGGCGGTGAATTAGTGGCTGCCTATGACCCCAGCGATAGTGTGGGGCATTTAGATGCGTATTTCCCGAGAGCAGCATTTTTCACAGAATTCGAGAGGTTTGATCGCCATTTAAATAAACTTAATGAGCAAGGAAAGGGGGTTGATTACATAAGCATATGCTCTCCTAATTATCTACATGATAGTCACATACGTTATGCTTTGCGATCAGGAGCTCATTGTATTTGTGAGAAGCCTCTGACGTTACGTCCGTGGAATATTGACGGGCTGTCTAAAACCAGTGAAATCACTGGTAATAACGTATTCACCATCTTACAGTTGCGTCTTCATGACCAGGTAATTGCAATGAAAGAGCGCGTAGTTAAAAAATTAGCACAAGAGCCGGACTATCAGTTTGATGTTGACCTTACTTACATCACCTCTAGAGGAAATTGGTACTATGCTTCTTGGAAAGGCGATGAGGAAAAAAGCGGTGGAATTGCAACGAATATTGGTGTCCACTTTTTCGATATGCTTCAATGGATTTTTGGAGATGTCGTAGGTCAAAAAGTATATGTACGGACGCATGATCGGGCTTCTGGTGTGTTGCAGTTTAATAACGCCACCATTAAATGGTTCTTAAGCATAAATGAAGATACCTTACCTGAGCTTACTAAAAATCAGGGGAAACGTACCCATAGATCGCTTCAGTTTGACCGCTGGTCCTTCGATTTTACAGAAGGTTTTAACGAGCTTCATACGATTTCTTATGACCACATTCTCAATGGTGGAGGGTTCAATGAAAAGGAAGCGCAAAATGCTATATCTATGGTGCATGACATGCGTGAAACCTTACTAAGTCCGCTAGATTCTCAGGCACATCCCTTTGCACATTATCCCTTATCAGATCATCCATTTAACGTCGGAAAATAATTGTATAACTACCGCTAGATCAAACGATTACAGAGTAGTTAATAGTTATTCACATGCGGCATTTTCACCAATCAATTTCCTTAGTTTTGAGTAACGCTCACTATTTAAGGAAAAGTCATTCATGTTTTTAATTTTTGACACGGAAACCACTGGTCTTCCAAAGGATTGGAAAGCTCCCATCACGGATCTTGATAATTGGCCACGTGTGGTTCAATTGGCTTGGCAAATTCACGACGCAAAGGGGAAGTTAGTCGAAGTCCAGGACCACATCATTTTTCCAGAGGGTTTTGATATTCCCTTCAATGCCACGAAAATTCATGGCATTTCCACAGAGCGCGCGCAAAATGAAGGAAAGCCTATATCAGAGGTTCTTGATATTTTCACCGCTTCACTTAGCAAGTGTGAATTCGTAATAGGGCACAACGTCAACTTCGATTTAAACGTGACAGGCTGTGAGTTCCTTCGTACTAATGGAAGAAATCCACTCAGTGAAAAGCAGCCCTTGGACTCTTGTACTGAAACTACGGCTAAATTGTGCGAATTACCTGGTGGACGTGGCGGCAGATTTAAGCTTCCTAAATTAGAAGAACTTTATAGACACTTGTTCCATGAAGGTTTTGCTGAAGCACATAATGCTGCATTTGATGTTGAGGCTACAGCCCGGGTATTCTTAGAACTCGTTAGGCTTGATATTATTACCCGAGAAGAGTTACAAAAAAATCAAGACTTCATTGAAGCGTTTAAACTCGCTAACCCATCAACTATGCAAGCTATAGGGCTTGCGGTAGATCAGGCCAAAAAGGATAGGGCAGAAGGCTTAGGGGAGTTAAGTTCGGATCAACAAAACATAAAATTAGCTTCGTCAATACATGCTGCGGATGTTGAATTTGCACACTTGCATAATCATACCCAGTTTTCCATTCTACAGGCTACAACGGTTGTGAGTGACTTAGTTAAAGCAGCTGTCGATAATGGTCACGCTGGTGTCGCTATCACAGATTTAGGAAACTTGATGGGCGCATTCCATTTTAACCGCGCTGTAATGGCTGTGCCAGGTAATAAGGAAGCCTATCTGCACAATAAAAAAGTGAAGGAAGGGCTAGATGAACCGCTTAAGGAATATCCTTTCGTAGGAGCTATTGGTTGTGAGTTCTTTGTGTGTAATGATCGGTTAGACAAAAGTAGAAAAGACGACGGTTTTCAGATTGTGGTTCTCGCAAAAAACAAAAACGGTTACCACAATCTAGCGAAGTTGAGTAGCGAAGGAATGCTGAATGGGTTCTACTATGTTCCTCGCATAGATAGAGCGGTGCTACTGGAATATAAAGAGGATCTTATTATTCTGAGCGGTGGTCTTCGTGGAGAAGTACAGCAGCTATACTTGAACGTAGGAGAGGTCCAAGCACGCGAGTCTTTACTATGGTGGCACAAAAACTTTGGTGAAGATTTCTACTTAGAATTAAACCGACATAGTCTAGAAGAAGAGGATCATGTCAACTTACAGCTGTTAAAATATTCGAAGGAATACGATATCAAGTGTATCGCAGCGAACAACACGTTTTACTTAACTCAGGACAATGCAGATGCCCATGATATTTTACTTTGTGTAAAAGAAGGTGCGCAAAAGAGTACTCCAATAGGTCGTGGTCGTGGATTTCGATACGGCTTTCCTAACCAAGAGTTCTACTTTAAAACTAAGGAAGAGATGGTTGAGTTGTTTGCGGATCTTCCTGAGGCTTTGCACAACACGAAGGAAGTATTGGATAAAATCGAGCTATATCCATTAGAAAGAGATGTACTCCTTCCTGAGTTTGACATTCCAGAGGAGTTTCAAGTGGCAGAAGATAAAAGTGACGGAGGCAAGCGCGGAGAAAATGCGTATTTACGTCATTTAACCTACGAGGGTGCTGTTGAACGTTACGATGTACTCACACCGGAGATAGAAGAACGTTTAGATTTTGAGTTAGAGACTATTGCTAAAACAGGGTATCCAGGATATTTCTTGATTGTACAAGATTTCTGTGATGCAGCTCGAAAAATGGGAGTCAGCGTGGGTCCTGGTCGAGGATCTGCTGCGGGATCAGCAGTAGCTTATTGTACTAGAATCACAAACGTTGATCCTATAAAGTATGATTTACTTTTTGAACGTTTTTTGAACCCCGAACGTGTATCACTTCCTGATATTGATATCGATTTTGACGATGAAGGTCGAGACAGTGTTATTCAATATGTGATTGACAAATATGGTTCTTCTCAGGTTGCTCAAATCATCACGTATGGGAGTATGGCGGCTAAGAGTTCTATTCGTGATGCAGGCAGGGTATTGGAATTACCACTACCTGATACCGATCGTATTGCCAAGCTTATACCAGACATGACTAAACTCAAAAAGCTCTGGGAAATGGATGATAAGACCCTTCGCAGTAAGTTTGGATCGGAGGAAGCAGGTTTGGCGATGCAGCTTAAGGCGCTTGCTTCGGGTGATGGCCTCGAAGCCACAACAATCAATCAAGCCCGTGTTTTAGAAGGCTCACTGAGAAATACAGGTATTCATGCCTGTGGTGTAATCATTACCCCATCAGATATACGAGAGTTAGTTCCTGTGGCACGTGCGAAGGACAGTGAAATGTGGTGCACTCAGTTTGACAACTCTGTTGTTGAAGATGCAGGTCTTCTCAAGATGGATTTCTTAGGTCTGAGAACGCTCACCATTATCAAAGAAGCCTGTAGATTAGTAAAGCAACGTCATGGTGTTGTTTTAGACCCTGATAGCTTCCCTTTAGACGACGTTAAAACTTACGAGCTCTTCCAGCGTGGCGAAACTGTAGGGATTTTTCAGTACGAAAGTGCGGGAATGCAAAAGTATTTGAAGGAACTTAAACCCACTGAATTTGCAGATCTTATTGCAATGAATGCCTTGTATAGACCTGGGCCTTTGGAGTATATACCGGAGTTTATTGACCGAAAACATGGACGAAAAGAGATAGTATATGATCTTGATGTCATGGAAGGTAAACTCAAGGAAACCTATGGGATTACTGTTTACCAGGAGCAAGTAATGTTGCTTTCCCAAGAATTGGCAGGCTTTTCCAAGGGACAGGCTGATATGCTCAGAAAGGGTATGGGTAAGAAGAATAAGGATATTATAGATGAGCTTAAACCAATGTTCCTAGATGGAGGTGAGGAGCGTGGTCATCATAGAGATACCCTGGAGAAGGTTTGGAAGGATTGGGAAGCATTTGCGTCTTATGCATTTAATAAATCACACTCCACTTGCTACGCTTGGGTGGCCTACCAGACGGCTTATCTTAAATCTCATTACCCTGCTGAGTTTATGGCCTCTGTTTTGTCTAACAATATGTCTGACATCAAGGCTGTTACATTCTTCATGGAGGAATGTCGCCGCGGGGGTGTACCTGTTCTGGGGCCTTCTGTTAATGAGAGTTTACTTCGATTTAGCGTTAATAACGATGGTGCTATTCGTTTTGGAATGGGTGGAATGAAGGGCGTAGGCGAAAATGCTGTACGCGAAATAATTTTACAGAGAGAAAAAGGAAACTTTACAAATTTCTTTGATTTACTGGAGCGTATCGATCTGCGTCAAGCCAATAGAAAGACTATTGAGTGTCTTATCCTAGGTGGAGCCATGGACGATTTCCCAAATACACATAGGGCCATGTATTTTTCCGAGGAAGAAGGAGGTAGGAGTTTCGTTGAGAAAGCCATAAAATACATTCAGAACAAAAAGTCTGATGCGGAAAGTGCTCAGGCATCACTGTTCGGTGAAGATTCGGGAGAAACTCTACCGCCTCCTCAAATGCCAGATGCACTGGAATGGCCTACTATCATAGCCTTAAAGAAGGAGAAAGAAATCAATGGGATTTATTTAAGTTCTCACCCGCTTGATGACTACAGAACGGAGATACAATATTTTTGTTCGGCAGAGCTGGGACGACTTAACCACATAGAAAGTATCCTGGGTAGAGATGTAACTGTGGCTGGAATTGTTACAGATGCCCAACATAGAGTCTCTAAAATGGGTAAAGGCTGGGGAATATTCAAGCTAGAAGACTTTAGGGGTGATTTTGAATTTAAGCTCTTTGGTGAAGATTATTTGAAATTCCGTCATTTTTTTGAAAACGAACAGTTACTCTTTGTAAAAGCAAGAGGACGTAAGTTCAATCAACGTCAGGGAGAAGGCTTTATAGAACGATTAAGTGTGGATGTTGCTGACGTTAAACTTCTGACAGACGTACTTGAAGAACAAAGTAAATCATTAGAGATAAAGCTTGAGTTGGCTACGCTAGATACCGCAATTGTAGATCGTATTCACGAACTCCTTGACATGTACCCAGGTAACAAGCGCGTAAAACTTCATATCGTTGATGTGGAGGAAAAGTTAGATATAAAACTGCCCATTAAAGACAGGAAAATCACTATTAGCAGAGAGCTCTTAATGGAAATAGAGTCTAACCCCTTGCTTCACCCTAAGATATTAAGCTAATGAGATTATTACTTGCTTTCGCCTTAAGTCTATCAACTTTCTGTCTTTCTGCTCAGGTTAGTTGTATAACGACTTCAGACCAGTTAGGTCCCTATTTTGTTAGTGGTACGCCTTTGGTATCGAATGACACACTTATGCCTGGTGTTCTAGATTCGAACAGAGCTCTGGAGCTTACGTTTTATCTAACGTATGATTGCGACACTATCGACTTAAAGAATTTGCCAGATGAGTTTCAAATGGAATTATGGCATGCAGATTCCGCGGGTGATTATTCTAATGTTGATGGTAATCCAAATAGTTTTAACTATCGAGCAAGGCTAAATCTAACGGGAGAATCTACCACCTTTCACACAGAGTTACCAGGTATCTATCCTTGGAGACCATCGCACATACATCTAAAATTATACAGGCATAATAGTGGTGTAAATGATACTATTGTTTCACAACTATACTTTAAGGGGGATTCTTTGCTTGATTTTGACGGTGCTATCAATACGCCGGAGCTATGGATTGCCTTAGATACGCTAAGTGCTGGTTTCAAAGGAAGTTTTGCTTTAGGAGTACCTGCATTATTGGGTATGGAAGAGGGAGGTCTCACTCAATTTTCTATTTCTCCTAATCCAGCATTAAACTTTGTAGTTATAGAATCTCCTTTCGCTGAGCAGCCTGTCGAGGTATACGGTGATTTAGGACAAATTATTTTCGAAGGAGTAGTGAGCGATGGCAGACTGAAGTTGTCCTGTGAAAATTGGTCTAGTGGACTTTATGTAGTTCGTGTGGGTACCCAAACTAAACTGCTCGTAATAAACTAAGGTTGTTAACACCAAGGAGTATTCAGTGTTTAAAAAATCAATGAGTCTATAGGTAATGCCTATAGGACGGAAGGGTGATTTGGTATTACTTTTGGAGAAGAAAAGAAACACATTTTATTATGTCATTAGAAATAACAGAATCAAACTTTGAGGAATTAGTAATGAAGTCAGATAAGCCAGTTTTGGTTGATTTCTGGGCTGAATGGTGCGGCCCATGTCGCATGGTAGGTCCAGTTGTTGACGAGCTTGCTACAGAATACGACGGAAGAGCGGTGATTGGTAAATTAAACGTAGATACTCAAGGCGCTGTAGCGCAGCAGTTTGGCGTTAGAAACATTCCTACACTACTTGTTTTTAAGAATGGTGAGATTGTAGACAAACAAGTTGGAGCTACAAGCAAACAAGTTCTTGCATCAAAACTTGACGCAGCGATGTAATTCGCGTTCAACGAAAAAAAATAAACCGCGATCCATGAGGATTGCGGTTTTTTTATGTCTTTTTTTTCATGGAATTTTCATTCATGTTGGAAACATCGAGTTTTCAACGATTCTTGTTTAGGATGAGAAGCAAGGTCAAATTATAGGGAATGGCAATAAAGCTGTTGCATAAACCCGATGACCTCATGAGAAAAACCCAACTACTTTTATGTATTGCACTCTCTGTAATACTTATTCAAAACATGAATGCTCAGCAGGTTGATTCCTCTAAATACACCTTTGAATCTCTTCCCGATATACTTTTTCCTACGGGTTTTCTGCATGACCAAAGTGCTGCTAAATATGTCTTTGAAGGATCTGATTTCGATTTGCATCGTTTTAACGGAACGATAGGAGGTGCTCTAATGGCTCCTAAATATTTTGAAGCTTTGTATCAAGACGTCTTCCTGAGTCAAAGAATCCTTAGTAACGGCAAGTTGGTCGGGAGTAAACCGCCGCATCTCATACCGTTGCAAAATTATCTGAAAAGAGAGAGGAATGCTATGAAAAACGTAGACTTTCCAATGTATCTGAATTGGTTTAATATGAACGAATTAGATAAAGAAGCATTAGCTAAGGGCTACTTAGCTTATATGAAAGACAAGTTTACCCTTGTACCTGTCAAAAACTTTGTTGATGCTGGGCAACAGCACTTTTATACTAATTCAAGTCCCATTGACTCTGCCCGAAAGGCAGTAAAAGAGTTTACTACGTTTTTTGGAGGAACGAATGCCGCAGCACAATATGTTGTGGGATCTACCGCGACTTTCACATTTTCCTTAGCACAAGCTTTAGTGCAAAGCAATCATACTCTTCCTCAAGTTTTCGATATAGATCTAGGGGATGGACAGGGGTTTAGGTCAGCGACTCTGAATCAAACGCTAACAGGGTTTTACAGTACAAATGCCACGAAAGCAGAATTACTGAAAAAAATATTAAGAATACGTGTTAGATATGGTACTGAGGTATTTGAATCTAAGTTCTCTATCACGATTGTTTTTAATGCTGAATTACCTGATTATAAATTTTATACATCTGAGTTGTCTTTACCTAGTTGCTTTGTAGGCTTAGAGCCTTCAGCAGACGCTAAGGTTTCTGTTAAATATGCTGATAAGCAGTTAGGGTTACAAAAACCAGTGGTGATAGTAGAAGGTTTTGAGGGCGCTATGAATGAGTATGGAGTGATTAATTTTGAAGGACTTGCCACGGGGATGATAGTTGATAAAAGTGGCGATCCTGTTTATAAAGGAATGGCGAAAATGTCTTGGTTGTACGACTCATTATTCCGTGCAGGTTTTGATGTGATCCATGTAGATTTTCAAGAATCGAAGCTCAGTATTTATGAGAATAGGAATAATCTGATTAAAGTCCTGCATTGGGTGTCTGGTCAGAACCCTGTGGACCCCACAACGCTGGTTGGAGCTTCAATGGGAGGTCTTATTTCAAGACTCGCATTACTGGAGTTAGAACGCAATAACTGTTGCATGAATGTAAGCGCCTTTGGGACATTCGATACACCGCACGACGGAGCGTTTATACCGATTGGAGTTCAAGTTGGAGCAAAGAGATTTGGAGAAATGCTCTGGTTTTTACCTAGTATGCAAAGTTGGGATAAAGTGATTAATTCGCCGGCGGCAAGACAAATGCTAATTGATCATTTTGACCCCACGGCAGAGAACGACCGGAGGGTATTTGTGCAGTTATTAAATAATGAACAACCTAGTCTGATGAGGAGATTTGCCATTTCCAACGGCAGTGATTCTAACACAAAGTCGCCGTTAAAAGATCCCGACGATAGGTTGGTAAGCTGGGGAAAACAAAAGATCGTTACCTATAAACACCATGTAGGTAACTCTCCAGATACGTTAAATTTTAACAAGTTGGGAAGACAAAAGTCGGTAATCACCCGTGGCGCGAACATAGAAGCACATCAAGGAAATTCGCTATACCTGTATGAAGGACAACGAATTGGCTTTCATGGTCTTCTTTTACATCGAGTGAAATGGTCTTCGCAATATGGTTATATGAAGGCGAAAAGTATCGCAAAGTGGGGGCCTAAACTAGGGGTTTCTCTTCAGAAAGTGAATAACTGGGTGGTGCATGTTCAATCTGTGACCAACAATGTTTTAACAGGGTTAATCTCTAGAGCTACACGTAGAGGTCAAACTACTCCTAAGAGGGACTATAATACGAAGTACAGTGAAATTGCGGGATCATTTTCACCAACGGTCTCGGTTTTTGAGTCACTTATTACAACAGTATATAGTCCTTCGCATACCTTTATCCCTGCATTTAGTGCATTAAATGTAGGTAAGGCCTACGACAACCTATCTATGCGTTCAAGGATGGATATTATCCCTTTTCATTCTTACGTTTCCCCCGGTCTTCTTCAAGATCAAGCTAGTACCAATCAGGAGCATATGTATATCAATGAGGAAACCATAGAATTTAGTATGAATACATTGAATTCAATCTATTCGTCAGTATTAAATTCAGGAAGTCTGGTTGGTGACTTTAATATAGCAAAGGAGCACAATGAGTACTCAGCCTATCCATCTCAAGCTGCTGGTATACATGTGACTAGTAACGCTCATCTAGGTATTGGGCTATATGGCCCTGTAGGTAAGCCTACGAATACAGTGCTCTCCGATTACCATCAAAACATTGAAGTATTTGTTGGTAATGGATGTCACCAAGACTCACTGAAAATTGATGGAGTTTTGGAAATTGGTGATCATCCTAGTCATGTGTCGACTTTGCGTATATCGCCATCAAGTACGCTTCACATCACCAAAAATGGTCACTTGATTATAGGTCCTAATAGTACGCTAATTATAGAGAAAGGTGCAACACTTTTTATTGAACCTGGCGCAATAATTGAATGGAACGATGGCGCTATAGAGCTGGGTGGCTCATTAAATTTAACAAATGGCACTTCGTTTAAACCAAATGGTAAAGGGTCCTTCTTTATAAAAGAGGGTGCTGAAATTATCCAACCGCAGGGCGGAATGATAGTATTTAGTGAGTCCTTACTATTTATAGATGAAGATGTTGTCGTTCCATCCAGTACAACTCTTTTTAGTCTTGATTTTTGTACAATAACCTTCCTGAACAAACACACAGCTCATATAAAGGCTCCCTTTGTGCTTTTGAATAGTCAATTGAATTATGCAGGTACCAAACAATGGCCTGGATTAGTCATCTCGGGATCTCAAGCTGACATTGAAAATACCACCTTTAATGGTGGCTCTCCATCGATCTTATTGAAGTCAGCTGTAAAGTGGACGTTGGAGAACAGTTCCTTTGTGCAGGCTAAAACTGGTTTGCTAGCGAAGACCAAGCCTACATCATTTTATGCGAATGAATTCAACCAATGCTTAAAGGGAGCACATATTCTCGATGCCAATTTTACTGCGGAACGGAACTTGTTTTATGCTTGTCAAAAAGGACTGATTGTAGAGAGTCAAACCGGAAGCTTGGCTCTAACTAGAAATGTATTTACAGCAAACACCATAGCAGGTGCATTTTTAAAGGGGGTTGACTCAAAGCTTGAGTGCAACGAATGGTCTTACAATTCGACTGGACTTTCCCAGGAGAATGGCGTGGTGGGACTTGGTGGGAATGCCGGTAATGTCTTCATGGGTAATTCAATAGGTGTGTATGGTACTGATCTTAATAATGTACAGTTAAATATTGGTCATAATTCATTCAATAATAATATCACCTATGATATAGAAGCTACTTTCGAACAAGCTGCTCTGATACCTCATAACGGTACGCACTTGTATATCAATGCCAATTTCAACTCATTTTCTTCGAGCCAAAGTAACCATCTATATAAGGGACGGGATAGAGTCTATGTTTTGAAAAATGCGAATACGTCTCCAAGTCCTTATCTATGCCCAGCTAAAGGTCCCGGGAAATCAACTAGCCAACCTACTATAGACCGTTCGGAACAGTTAGCATTGGTGGTGTTCCCTAGTCCGTCCAACTCAGCTAGTTTTTATGCCGTCTTTCAGCCTGTAGATATCCATAGTAGTTTAGAGGTGCATAACGCTTCAGGTCAACTCGTCTATCATGAATTATTAAAAATAGGGACTCATAGAAAGTTTGTAACTATTCCATCTGTAGGAGGAGTATACATGGTTACTTTGACAAATGGTGAATTCGTGCAACGCTCAAAGTGGGTATTAACGATGTAAGATTAAAGTGATATCCATAGTTACATAGATTCGGACGATAGAGTCCTACGAACCTGTTCGGTGTCAGAGGTTTTATTTCCCGATACTTTCGCCCTATTTTGCACTAACGTTATATGAGCCATACCCTAAACATACCCATGATTGATCTGCCTAGGGTCCACCAACCTTACCAGGATGAATTAGATGCTGCTATTTTAGCAGTAGTACACAGTGGACAGTACATTTCAGGGCCAGTGGTACATAATTTCGAACGTGCGGTCTCGGGCTATTTGGGTGCTCCCGTTTTTGGAGTAGGAAATGGAACAGATGCGCTGCAGATTGCACTGATGGCCCTAGGGATTGGTCCTGGGGATGAAGTGATTGTTCCAGCTTTTACCTATGCAGCAAGTGCAGAAGTCATAGGCTTACTGGGGGCAACGGCGATCTGGTGTGATATAGAGGCTCAAAACTTTAATGCTAGTGCGGACAGTATAGAATCACTAGTCACTTCAAAAACTAAAGCGATTGTAGCCGTTCATTTGTACGGACAATGTGCTAATATAGAAGCCATAGAACAATCAGCTCCAGGCATTCCAATAGTTGAAGATGCTGCACAAGCATTTGGCGCTGCGTTTACGAGCGGAAAATATAGAGGACAAAAGGCAGGAACTGTAGGTACTTTTGGAACGTTTAGTTTCTTCCCTACAAAGTCTTTAGGTGGATTAGGAGATGCAGGAGCCATTTGTACAAATGACTCAGAGCTATTCCAGAGTGCCAATTCCATTGCTAAACATGGACAGTCTCGCAAATACGTTCATGATATCCTAGGTATTAATTCTAGATTAGACCCTATTCAGGCGGCAGCACTGACGGTTAAGCTAAAATATTTCGAGGACTCGATAGGTGCTAAGTGTACAATTGCAAACCGTTATAAAATGGCCTTAACTGGAATATCAGGCATTCAGTTACCCATTACAACAGATTACTCCACACATGTATTTCACCAGTATACACTTAGAGTGAAAGACAATAGGAGAGGGGAATTTGCGTTGTATTTAAAGAACAAAGGTATCTCTACCATGGTATATTATCCTATGCTTTTGTCAGACCAACAAGCCTATAAACATTGGGGTTCACACCTAGAATTCACACAGGCTAGAGCAGCAACAGAAGAAGTGTTAAGCTTGCCCATAGATGAGTCACTTACCTTGATTGAGCAACAATATATCATTAACGCTATATATGATTTTTTCAGCTGATGGGTTATTTTAAACACGAGACCGCGGTTATTGACAGCGGAGTTCACATAGGAGAGGGAACTAAAGTTTGGCATTTCTCGCATATCATGTCTGGAGCTAACCTAGGTTCGCATTGTAACCTCGGGCAGAATGTGTTCGTTGCAGCAGGAGTAGAGATCGGGAGCAACGTGAAAATTCAAAACAATGTCAGTGTCTATAGCGGTGTAACGCTTGAGGATGATGTTTTTCTTGGCCCTTCTATGGTTTTTACTAATGTAAATACTCCAAGAAGTTTTGTGGAGCGTAAGGATTATTCGGAAACTAGAGTGGGTAAAGGTGCTTCTATTGGTGCTAATGCAACGGTTATTTGTGGCAATGACATTGGAATCTATGCTTTTATAGGTGCTGGTGCCGTGGTAACATCATCCGTTTCTGCCTACGCTTTGATGTATGGCGTACCTGCAAAGCAGCATGGTTGGGTGAGTAGAAACGGTATAAAACTACAGCTGGATAAAAATGGCTGTGGTATTTGTACTGAGACCCTAGAAACGTACGAACTCAGAGGTGATGAACTATATCTAATTGAGGGAGAATGAAAGTAGTAACGATCATAGGCGCACGTCCCCAGTTCATTAAAAGTGCTCCTGTAAGTATAGCGCTTCAAGATATTGGTATAGAAGAGTTTACGATACATACCGGTCAGCATTATGATCCGGAAATGAGTGATATTTTTTTCGAGGAAATGCGCTTACCTCAACCCGGAGCGAGACTGGATTGCGGTAATTTAGATCACACCTCAATGGTGGGTAAAATGTTATTGGAATTGTCGCCAATTCTAGCAAGAGAACAACCCGACTACGTCCTTGTGTATGGAGATACGAATTCGACACTTGCTGGAGCACTCGCAGCAACTAAAATGATGATACCCTTAGTTCATGTGGAAGCTGGTTTAAGATCCTTTAATATGGATATGCCAGAGGAAATGAACAGAATACTGACAGACAGAATGTCCAGCGTTTTATTCACCCCAACAAATGTAGCAGATCAAAACCTCCAGAATGAGGGGTTTGGTACTTTTCCGGTAAAAATAGCGCAGGTGGGTGATGTTATGCTTGACGCGCTCCATAGTTTTTTGCCTCAAAGTTCTTACCATCCTTCGATGGGTGAGCTCCATATATTCAGTGCACCTTTCGTTTTAGCTACGATGCATCGTTTCGAGAATGTGAATGATCCGCATCGACTTAAGCAATTGGTCCAAGAATTAAACAACGTCCACCATAATGTAATGCCCGTATGGATGCCTGTGCATCCTTCTACGGCTAAAAAGCTTACGGAGCATGGATTAGTGTTAGAAGTACATCAAGGTCCATCTGTAGGCTATCTTCAAATGTTATGGGCTTTAGAGCATTGCGCCTTTGTTCTTACAGATAGTGGCGGATTGCAGAAGGAAGCTTTCTTTATGAAGCGTCCATGTATTACGTTGAGAGATGAAACGGAGTGGGTGGAGCTTATTGAAATAGGTGCAAACGAACTATTTACCTCAAACGACACTAACCTGGCTAATGCTCTAGAGCGTATGGCGTCGAAAGAGATCAACTATACTTTTGCAGGCTATGGTTCTGGAAATGCAGCATTGAAAATTGCTGAGATCTTGCTCAAAGGTTCTATATAGCTTCTAAGAACAGCTGAACATCAGTAATACATTGCGCGTTTAGATGGTGCCCCATTTGATAGGATTTAAAGCTATAATTAGGATTCATGCCTAGTTTATCCTCTCCTGCCTCGGCCCATTCAAAAGGTATAACAGGATCTGCCATGCCATGTGTTTGTAACAAAGGAGTAGTTTTTTGCCAGTCCATCTCAGCCCATTCAGGGAGCATATATCCACTCATAACAACGAATGCATCTGCTTCATAATTCAAACTGTAGATAGACATACTAAGAATACCTCCTTGCGAAAAACCACCGACTATAGTCTTACCTGTGATCTGGTTTTCCTCCTTCCAAGCGTCTAAGTCATCCATGACGCTCCTAGAAACATCCTTTACAGCTGTAGGGTCAATTATTTTGGTACCATTCGTCCAATCAATATCATACCAGGCAAAACCTCCTTGATCTAGTGATTTAGGCGCCTGAAAACAAATGAAATTCATCTCAGGAAAAAAAGGTTGTAGCCCAAAAAGATCATCCTTATTGGAACCGTATCCATGTAGGAGCATTAGGGTAGGAGACTCAGGACTGTGTATGTAAGAGACGTGTTCTAGCATTATTCAACGATATCCCAGGTGTGGTCCGCGAGCAGCAAGACTTTATGTAAAAAATCATAAGGACATTTCCTCCATTCATGGGGTCCTATCATACTTAATACGGTCGATGCATTTTCTTTTTGATATAAGTAATAAGTATGGTTTATCTCTGGCTTAAATCCCATCTCTGCATTGTAGATGTGCTCACTCAATTCCTTTCTACGTTGTATTTTTTGTGCTTGTTCAGCCAGCAGCTCTATTTGAGCTCTGATCTGGTCAAGTTGCATATCCGTTTGCATCTCCATAGCATTGACGTCAAGAGATTTATTCTTTAAGACATCTACAGCTTTAAATGCTGGTGCACTTACACTAGAGCCATAAGGAAGGACATTAGCGTTCTCAGCGATTTTATCTGGATCAATAGGGTTAAACGTGCGCTTCTTTTCAGACATGTGTTAAAAATATATGATTCCTTCGTCTTTACGACCAATTTCCTCTGCTTTGCCAGCAACAAATCTCAATGATGTAGCAAGTGCTAATAATGCGTCAAATTGATGCCAATTATCTACACTGTTGGTTTTAATCTCGAGCGATTTCTCCGTTATTAAACGATTCAATGCCTCTGAAAGATACCCATGGGACTTCTTGTATAATTTATTATCTAGAGCAATTTTCTGAGCTATTAACTTAGGGTAAACCTCAATCACAGTAGTAGAAAGGTACTCTTCTGCCCAGGATTTTATTTCCATAGCTCTCGCTGTTAACCCACCTAAGAATAGCGGACTCATAGCACCTACTTCTTGATCGCACGCTCTGTAGTGATAGTTCTTCAATCCAAGCAATCCTGTATAGACTCCAGGTAAACTTAATGGCGCATCTATGCCAATAACATCGGGCTTAACCTTAGTTAGTATTTCCTTCAACCAAATATCAGCGCTTTTCTTCTTTTCACTTTGAAGGACATGGATCTCTCCATTTAAATCACGCAGAGCGATGGCCGTAAAGCCAGAGAGTTTACTGCCAAAGTCTATACCAACAACTACTTTTTCCATACTCCGAAAACTTCTTCTACCTTCTTAATTCGGTAATCAAAGATTTCTTGAAGCTTAGACTTCACGAGGATAGGGTGGGCGATTTTACCTAAAATCCCGAATGGAATCTTGTAGCTCACCCGGTCAAGCATCTCTACGCCGCCATCAATTTCTTTGAAGTGATGTTCGTGATGCCATATAGAGTAGGGCCCTACGCGTTGCTCATCCACGAAATAGTGAGGAGCATGCACTTGGGTGATTTCCGTGGTCCAATTCATTTTTATACCAAGTAATGGACTCACTCTATAATGAATGAACAAACCAGGATACATCTCACTTGGAACTTTCGACATGATATCAAACCCCATGTATTCAGGGGTGATCGTCGCTAAATTGCTGGGATCTTGAAAGAAATCCCACGCTTCTTGAATGCTTATGGGGAGTCTTTGAGTGCGCTCTAGTGTATACATGTACTACATTTTATTATCATAACACACTCTTCGTTATTGAGTTCATGATACAGGTAAAACGATTTCATTTTAGATTCGTTTCATTTGCTGTTTGATATACTTCGTCTGTTCCGCGAGTGCATTTTTCGTATCCAAGCGTTTGACCTCTGTAAGCAAGATTTGAGCTTCCTTTTTACGACGTTTAGACAGCGCTATCCCTGCTAGGTTGAGCTTTGCAAGCGCCTTATCCTGATCCATTCGTAGACCTGTATTTAAAGCTTTTTTCAATAATGTTTCTGCTTTACCAACTTTTCGCTGGCTCTCTATCATACCTAAAAGAAGATAATAGTATGCCAATTGACCTTTGATTAATGATTTTTGAGGCGAAGAAATGCGTAGTAATGATTTCTCAGCCTTCGCTACATCGCTTTTTCTCATGTGATAGAGCGAAATTAAGATCCGTTCGTTTCTGAAATATGTGAACAAGACAATAGCCGCTGGGAGTAGTAGGGCAATGCCATTACCAATCTCACCATCTATAAATTGCCATACTGACCAGCCGAAAATTATGGCAGTTAACCCTAAACGTATTATTTTACTTAACATCTGCTTATTTTTGAATGCCGCAAAGAAACAAAGAAATGAGCAGAACTGATTGGAGAACCTTAAGCTTCGAAGAAAAACAAAAATTATACAATAAACTATCTGAGGAAATGAGTCTTCACAAAAGGCAGCTCTTTCTTCAAAAAGTACGTCTTAGAACTCGACACTTTTCACTGGCATTAGAAGACATGATGAAGAGTCAGAATGCTTCAGCGCTCATGCGCACTGCAGATGCGTTTGGGGTTCATAGAGTAGATGTGTATGATAAAAGTGAAAAATTTCGCGTGAGCTCAGGTATTTCAAAGGGTGCAGAGAAATGGATTGAAGCCGATTTTCATAACACCTATAATGAAGGTGGTAAGAAGGAGTGGGCAGAAAAGCTGAAGAGTACGGGTAGAAAACTATATGTTACTAGTTTAAGTCCAACGGCAAAACCGCTCGAACTCATAGATCCATTGATTCCTGCTACCATATGTTTTGGAAATGAACAAGACGGCGCAAGCCAAGAACTTATTGACTTGGCAGATGAGCTAGTTTATATTCCAATGCATGGATTTTCGGAGAGCTTTAATGTTTCAGTTAGTTGTGGGATTGTACTTCATCACCTCACACTTGGAGCAGGTCAGGCAGGCGTAATGAGAGGATTGTTGCCAGAGGATGAGATCACTACATTAATACAGTGGGCACTCCGCACAGTTCGTGATCCTCAGCGCTTTATTTAGTGTAAGAGATATGATAATGAGTCATCAACATGATTCCACGGAATCTCTTCCAGAAAATAAATGTTGTAATGGACTTAGAAATTATTAAAGTCTAAAAACACTTTTATGCTTCTAACAGTACCAACCTGGGTGATACATTACTTTGTTACGTAAACCACATCTACGAGTGCTTGAACGTCAGAATTCCGACCAAACCACTTCGTTTTAAATTCTTCAGAGTAGATTCTGACATTAGCGATTGTAACACTGTCTCCGTAAATCAACCTCGCATCATGAAGCATCTTTTCGTAACTGATTAAGCCTTCATGGAGGACAAGCTCTCTGGTTTGCTTTGCAGTAGTGATTTTATCACTGTATAAAACCTCAGGATAAATCACCATGGTGTTAATGTAGGTCCAGTTAGCGCCGTATAAGTTAGTTGCGGTATCGTAAAGAGCACGATTAGGACTTGCGCATGAAGACATGATGCTGATTAAAACAAAACATAAAAATAATTTCTTCATGATCTTTTGATTCTAGGAAACAAAACTAGATAAAAAAAGGCAGCTCTTCTAGAGCTGCCTTTTTTGATTTAAAGAGATTTTAAGCGTGCTCTCAGTGCTTTGTCGCTTATCGAAATGCCTCGATCCTTACAGTACTGACTCACACGAGTTAAATCGCCTTTGAAGTGTTTAATGGCTTGGTTAATACTACAAATAGGATTCATAATTCTAAGTTTTTGTATTAACACAAACCGAATATATATATTATCATGTGTTACTAAGCCCTTTTATAATAATTACTGTTATTTAGTTATTACGGCACTGTTAACAACTCTTAACACGTATGAATTAGTCAATCATAGATCTTCATGTGATGTCCGCTAAAATGAATAATTCTATTTTAATACGCTGTGCGGAGACTGACTAGTATCATTAATGATACAAAAAAACGCCATTTACACCGAAATTCATCCCAAAACAGGCCTTAATAGCTCTAAATTGAGATATAAATGATGTTGAGATCGTATTAAACACCATTACCTTGTAATTAATGCAAACAATAAAAACAGAAATGATGAAAAATGTATTTTTAGCTATCACATGTATTTTTAGCTCACTGGGTTTTGCTCAAAATATTCCTTCAGTCGCAATTCTTGATTTTGACACTCGAGGTTATGATGAAGTAGAGCGGTATCAAATCATTCAAAAGCTATCACTTGAGA
>Ga0209482_1000321_pt1 | contig 42999 bp, 36 predicted proteins | sample CoawatmetaG10DNA_FD_187512 | JGI IMG/M metagenome (GOLD analysis project Ga0209482, IMG submission 187512) | Marine microbial communities from the West Antarctic Peninsula - Coastal water metaG104-DNA (SPAdes) (version 2) | ecosystem: Environmental > Aquatic > Marine > Coastal ...
CAAGAATATTTCTATGATCAACTCTCTGAAGAAAGTGATCCAGAATTAAAAAGAAAAATAATAGGGAGAGCCTTTATTGAAATATTTAATCAAGAATCTCAGAAACTCAAAGACATTAAATTTCTAGCACAAGGTACCATTTACCCAGATGTAATTGAATCGGCAGGGGTGGCTTCGGGCAAAGCGAAAGTTATCAAATCTCATCATAATGTTGGCGGTTTACCAGATGATATGCAGTTTGAATTGGTTGAGCCACTAAAAGAATTATTTAAAGATGAAGTGAGGGAGATTGGAGTAAGACTTGGGCTTGCAACAAAAATGCTCTACCGCCACCCATTCCCTGGACCTGGTCTTGGCGTTAGAATTCTTGGCCATGTAAAAAAAGAGTATGCTGATATCTTAAGGCAAGCTGACCATATTTTCATGGAGGAATTAAATAATTATGATTTATACAATAAAGTTGATCAAGCTTTTGCAGTTTTTCTTCCAGTTAAGTCCGTAGGAGTTACTGGAGATGAGAGAAGATACGATTATGTCATAGCGCTTCGTGCTGTTGAAACTGTGGATTTTATGACTGCACGCTGGGCAAGACTACCATATGACTTCTTAGACCATGTTTCTAATCGTATCATGAATGAAATTTCACGAGTCTCTAGGGTGGTATACGATATTTCAGGAAAACCACCAGCAACAATTGAGTGGGAGTAGAGAAATCTCTTGCTGATTATAAAATCAATACAACAACACTGGAAACCGGTAACTATTTTCCTATTACTGGTAATTGCTTTTTTGTCTCTATACCCTCTTCCAAAACTGCCAGAATTTCCAGGAACTGATAAGAGTTATCATTTAGTTGCTTATTTTTTACTAGCATTGCCTTCAGGGTTAAAAAAACCAAATAAATGGGTTTTATTTATTTTTTTATTTATAATTTTTGGAGGTGTTATTGAAATGATTCAACCATATGTAAATCGTTATGGTGAATGGTGGGATTTTTTCGCAAATACTATAGGTATTATTTCTGGTTTTTTTGTAGGGGTAATTTTAAATAATAAGTTTCTAACCAGTTACTAAAATTTTTAGGTGTGTCAAAGTTTGACATAGGATACTTAAAATGAATGGAAATCATCAAAATCTATGAAAAATTTGCATCAAAGATGCGTCAAAGTAAAATTGGACACTCTACAAGTCAATAGTAGCAATGGTTTTAGAAAGTGCAACTACTGAGTGGGAATAACAACATAGACTTCAACCCCTTATAATAAAGGGTCTCTAACTACTTCCTAACTTTTTGACTAATTTTCCAACTACTACAACTTGTATCGCTTTGTTATAAACACTTTAGCAAATCAGCAATGTGAAACTTTCTAAACACCGCTCATATAACAAAGGAACGTGCAACTTCTTCCTTGCCTAAATTTTTTAATATTTGAATATAATTAGTATTTTCCGATGCAACGTTAACAAAAAACTCACTACTTCGCACTGATTTTATTGGTAGAAGAGGTTTATGGTTGTTTTTAATGTAGTTAATCACTGAGACAACATCGCTTTCAAAGACTTCCGTAAGATTTATACCAATCGAATTATCAAATTGAACATAAACAGAGCCAATTAAAGATGTATTTTTGTATACAAGATACCAAGCGACATATGGATGCTGAGAAACAAAATCACTGTGTTCACTTTTTGAAGGGACTTTTTTATGACTAATTGAATACTTTTTATCTACTAATAGCACGTAGAGTTCATCAATTTGACTAGTAGTCGGAATTATTTTTTTAAATTCGATGTCGTCAATACTCAATTTGTACATCAAATTTTTCTATCACTCTCTTATACTTAGCAAGAACTTCGCCTTCACAGTTTATCCAATCAGATTTAGTAAGTCCTAAAAAGAATACTCCAATCCGCTGTAAATCTTTAATGATATTTTCCCGCCTAAAGCCTTCTTCCATAAATCCAAACTTCTTGTGAAGTTTTACAACTGCGCCATTAGTCTCTATAACCTCGCAGTTCAACTTTTCTAATCCTAATTCATTAAATACAAAGTTAATTAGTTCGTACTCTAGTGCAGGACCTAATCCTCCAGGTATATTTTTGTCCAAGTAAAAAGCCCAATCTGACTTCAAATGTAGTCTATCTAATAAATTTATAGAAACAATTCCACCTACTACATCATCAACTAGAACAATAAACACTATCTGCTTTTTATCATTAGACAATCTATCAACCCAAGCCAAATGCTCCTTTAATGTTATTTTATGTTCGGTATACATTGATTTTCGAATGTTAGGTTGATTACGCACATCCCTAACTGCTTTTTTTTGAGCATCGTCGCAGCGTGTAATTTCACGCAGCACTACATCAGTCACTAGCATCACCGTTTAGATAAGTATCATAAAGCTTGATTGGAGGGTTTGGCAATGCAGGTAAGGTTATTTTTGTCATTCTGGACTATAAAAAAAATTACACTAATAATAGATTTAGACGACTAGCAAGTTATTATTATAGATCAAAAACACGATAAACGAGTCAATTACTTTATTTTTAGTTGACTTCGGGTATAGACAGATAGGGGAAAACAAACAAAAAATTAATCCTTTTAGACCACCATCTCCTGAATAAAGACTAATTAATTTAATTAATCAAAAAAAGATACGAATTATTTATAATGAAGTAATTAAGATAAAATGCAAACTTTGTAAGAGATATGAATATAAATAAAAATTATGAAAATGAAAATTGATTACATCCTATTTTCATGCAAACTTGATACAAACTTTAAAAATATACTGTTAGATCAATCACTTATAGTATTGATTCTATTGAGTGGGAGTAAATAAAATTAGCATATGATTTACGCTTTTTTAACAGGCTTTATTCTTGGATTTTCATTAATTTTAGTCATTGGAGCTCAAAACTCATTTGTCCTTAGACAAGGACTTATAGGTCGTCATGTTTTTATTGTCGCTCTATTTTGTGCACTTTCAGATGCTTTATTAATTATTATTGGAGTAGCTGGAATATCAATATTCCTAAACAACTACATTGATTTAGTGTCAGATTGGTTATTTGGTATTTCTGCTATTTGGCTTGTAGGTTATGGACTGTTGAGACTTAGAGATGCAGTTATCGGAAAGTCCGCTCTCATTGCTGAAAATTCTTCAACAAACGGATTGGCTTCAACATTATCTTTTTTAGCAGTTGTAACTTTTGCTAATCCTCATGTTTATCTGGACACTGTGGTTCTTATTGGCTCAGTATCACAACAATTTTCTGGCAATACCAAGCTTGCTTATTTACTAGGTGCATCAATAGCCAGTTTTGTATTTTTCTTTAGTCTCTCTTATGGTGCTAAATTATTAGCACCAATAATGAAACGCCCTTCTGCTTGGCGAATACTTGACGGCTTAATAGCACTAACTATGTTTATTATCGCTGTCAAGTTAGCATATTCAGGAAATTGGCTTTAAACAATATGTCTTTATTAGAAATATAATTACTTTGCTAAAATTAACCTATGAATGACGACGAAAAATGGATGCAAATTGCTATCAATGAGTCTAGCGCTGCCAAGAGTGAGGATGAAATTCCAGTTGGCGCAGTTATTGTGAGAAATGGACAGCTCATTGCTCAAGCCCATAATCAACCTATTTTAACAAATGACCCAACTGCACATGCTGAAATCCTAGCAATAAGAAAAGCCGGAAAAAAAGAAAAAAACTACAGATTAGTTGGGACTACTCTATATGTCACACTTGAGCCATGCCTAATGTGCTTAGGAGCGTTGATAAACGCTCGTATTGAACGTATTGTTTTCGGTGCTAAAAACACAAAAAATGGGTTCTGTGGCTCCCTCGTAGACATGACTAATGATAGCCAATTTAATCATCGTCCTATTGTAACTGGTGGCATATTAGAGAAGCAATGTCAGGAAATATTGAGATCATTTTTTAGATTGCGTAGATAGATAATGTGAGACTTTACTTCATGATTAATATATAAATGTTTATAATCATAATAAAGCCAATCTATAAAGTTATTCTCATACGATTCAGAATATTTTTCTTACATTTTAAAAAAAATATAAATGCAAAAAATAAAGCCTAAAGAAATACACCAAAAAGAACATGGGATTGACTTCAAAATAGTATGGCTCATGATAATTGAATCAACACGATTTATTGTTCTGGTTACACTGTCTCTCACCATAGCAACTGCTATGTTTGTATATTTTAGTCCAACTTATAGTTCATCTTCGATAATTCTTCGTAGCCTCTTTATCGGCCTTATACTCTCCCTCTTAATTGTTTTATTTAAAGCAAGAAATAAAATCCTCTAATAGATCAAATTCATACTGCCAACCCTAAATGAAAAGAGCTTGCTCGTTAAAATACACATCAAGATTGAGACTGAGAGATTTCATCTACAGCGCCCAAACGAGTCATCAGAATTTGAGAAGAGAGAACCTTTTTGTTCATCAGGAAGACTATCCCATAAGTCGTGTCAGCTATGATCAAATTGTGGCACAAGCTGTTTAATTAGCTCGAACATTTTGTCCATCTCAGAATCTATTGCGGCCTCTTTGATTTGATCTAGAATTGGCTCTAATTGATCCCAATTTATCATTCCTTCCTCGGCGCGCATAATCAATGGGTGATCAGTAGTGGCAAAGCTGCCATCAACCAAAAGCTCTTCATAGAGCTTTTCACCAGGCTTTAATCCGGTGTATTTAATCTCTATATCACCTTCTGCATTATCCTTGTCACGCATCACTAAGCCACTTAACCGAATCATTTTCATCGCTAAATCATAAATACGAATAGGCTCCCCCATGTCCAACACAAATACCTCTCCCCCCTCGGCCATCGCGCCCGCCTGAATAACCAACTCTACTGCCTCTGGTATAGTCATAAAATAGCGCACGACATCGATATGGGTAACGGTTACTGGGCCGCCCGCCTTAATCTGTTTTTTAAACAGGGGTATTACCGAGCCGCTTGAGTCGAGCACATTACCAAAACGCACCATCGTAAAGCGGGTGCCAGGATGCTCTTGATTAAGGGCTTGTAAGGCCAACTCAGCAACACGCTTACTCGCCCCCATAACGCTGGTCGGCCTCACTGCCTTGTCAGTTGATATTAATACAAAAGTCTCAACATTTAAAGACGCTGCGGCCTGCGCCGCTATCGTTGTGCCCAGTGCATTATTGAGGACTCCTTGAGATGCATTTGATTCAACAAGTGTCACGTGCTTATAGGCGGCTGCATGATAGACTGTTTGCACGCCATGAGCCTTAAAAATAGAGCTCATTCTGTTTTTGTCTGCAACTGATCCAATCACTGCAAAAACTTCTATACCAGGGATACTAAGCTCGACCAGTTCTTGCTCAATTACATAAAGAGAGGACTCGCTAATATCAAAAAGGATTAATTTTTCGGGCTTTTGACGCACTATCTGCCGGCAGAGCTCTGCGCCGATTGAGCCCCCAGCCCCAGTCACCAGCACCACCTTTTTAGATACACTTAAGCTGAGAAGTTTGGCATTTGGTTTGACTGGCTCCCTGCCCAATAAATCTCTTAAATTAATTTCTAATAAATCATTAATTTTCACCTTGCCCTGCGCCAGCTCTGAGACGCTTGGCAATGCTCGCACAAGCACCTGATAGGGCTCCAGATAATTGATAATTTCACGGCGCTGCTCGCGAGACAAGGATGGGGTCGCCAGCAGCACCTCGGTGACGTTATTTTTCTTGATCAGGCGAGTTAAGTCAGCCCTTGAAGAAATAATAATGCCATTGATAGATTGACGATGCAGTTCAGGGTTGTCGTCAATAAAGGCTACCGGATTATATTCAGCCGACTGTCTCAAGGCAATCGACAGCTGCCGCCCGGCAGAGCCAGCGCCATAAATCACCACATTACGACACTCATTGTTATTTTTTCTGTTCTCAGACCCTAAGAGAAGCCAGCGCCCAATAATCCGAGAGCCACCTATGGCTGAAATCAACAAAAGCCAATTAATAACTATAACCGAACGTGGCATGAAATCAACCGAGACCATAAACACAGCAAGGCCCCATAGAAGGGCATACAGCGTTACCGCCTGAGTGATGGCCCATAACGCCCTAAGGCCAATATAGCGAACAATTGCTCGATAAAGCCCAAAGCGCACAAAGATGGGAATGGCGATGATAGGCGCACCCAGTACCAGCCAAAATAACTCGCCCTCTGGAAGGTAAAAGCCTCCAAGTCGCAAGGAAAACGATGCCAGTAGCACTGCCACGATAGTCACAGAATCCACACAGAGCAGGATAAGCTGTTTGCGAATTCGTGACAAATTAATGAGTATATCTAACACAGTATCTAAGTCCCTTTAAATGAGTTATTTTATCTATTAATTTTTAATTTATCTTTCATATTTATTAAATTGATAGCAAGTCAAACTATTTGACAAAGGTATGTATTTTAATTTAGTAAAAAGATCTAAACCTGAAGAATGCCTTTGAATACGTCACTAATTCTCTTGACGTCATCTTTATTCAAATTGTTTCCATTTGGTAAGCAAATTCCATTATCTGAAAGTGAATAAGCAACTGGATTAGTTTTTTTCATGTTGCTTTTAATAAAGTCTTGAAAAGGAGGCATTTCACTTAGAGGGTAAAAGAGTGGTCTTATATCAATATTAAATTCAGAAAATGATTCAATAATTTTTTCTTTAGACAAGCCATATTTTGAATCAATAATGACTGTTGTAATCCAGTATGATGACTCTGTTTTATCACCTGGGGAATTTAATAATATTCCTTCGACTTCAGATAGATTTTTTCTATACTCATTATATAACCAAATTTTGTATTCGATAAGTTCATCAATCCTTTTCAATTGTGATAAAGCTAGAGCTGCCTGCAAATTAGTCCATTGGTAGTTATAACCAAGCACATTTGACCAGTAATATTTTCCAGATATCTCTGCATCCATTCCATGATGATAAAAAAGTTTAGCTTTTCTATATAGTTCTTCATCATTGGTGCAAAAAGCACCGCCTTGGCCAGCCGTAATCATTTTCGTTGGACTAAAACTAAAAACACTAATATCTCCAAAGGAGCCTGCGTACTTTCCTTCAAATTTACTTCCTAAAGCTTGAGCAGAATCTTCTATCATTCTAATTCCCTTTGATTTACAAAGCATATGAATCTCATTCCATTCAGCAATATTTCCCAGCAAGTCTACAACTACTACTGCTTTAGTTTTTGAAGTAATTCTTTTTTCAATAGTTTCAGCAGTAATACACCAACTAATTGGATCAACATCTGCAAAAACAGGAGTGGCTCCAACAAAAATTATTGGAGAAGCTGATGCAACCCATGTTAAATCAGGAACAATTACTTCATCTCCAGGTCCAATATTTAAAGCAAGCATTGCTAAATGAATTGCATCAGTACAATGAGCAGTTGGTAAACAATAATTGATACCAATATAGCCTGAAAAATCATCTATAAATTGATCAGTATGTTTGTTCATATTCTCATGCCAGCCATTTTGGATAGCATCTAAAACATGTTCAACCTCAGAGTTAGTAATGGAAGGGCCAGCTGATGTAATTTTTTTCATTAAAAAATATAATTTAAATTAATATATGACTAAATTTGTAGAAGATTGTATTATAAATATTGTGTTTTTAAATCAATAGAAGAATTGGCTTTATTTTTAATACTATTAGCAATAACAGCCTTTTTGGTATCAATAGTTTCCTGATCGAGAACTAATTGAGTTCCAGAAACTCGACTTTCACCATAATTTCTTTCTTCTATATTAGTCCATACTAAAGATTCAGGAATATCTAGTAATTGGTCACAATTCTTGCAGTAGTCTGTATCGAATGTTTCATTTATATGAGACTCTCTTAAAGCATTCATTATGTCTCCATTTACAATATCCATAAGAGAAGAATCCTGAAGATGGCCCATAACTGCTATTGAATCCACACCTAGAACATTTGGACAAGGAACTATAGCCCCATGCTTACCATCAAGGCCGCCAGCTCGAATTTCAATAATATTAGATAATGGCCTTCCACAGGATCTTTTTTTCCGACCAATGAATTTATCTATTCTTTTTATGCTTTCTTGGTCATAAGCTCCAGACCAATTATGGTCAATCCATATTTCTGCTTGAATTCCAAGGTATTCAACCCAATTTTTAATATATTGTTGTTTTTGGAACTCTAATTGATTAGTATCATGGATTAAATGATTTGTTTGAATCAACATTTGATAATTATTTTGTGAAATAATATCTTGAAATTTCGTAATTTTTTCCCTTATTCTGTCATATGCGTCTATAGACATCCATTCCTTGTAGCTTTCTCGATCCCAACCTTGAGCTGATACTTTTATTACACCTAATCCAGCATCACAGTATTTTCTAAATTTATTCTCTTTAAGAGCAATAGCATTAGTGTACATTAGGGTATCAACATTATAATCTGACAAATATCTAATTAACTTATCCAAATCTCGATAAATCGTTGGCTCTCCACTCCCACCAAGAGTTACATACTTTAAGCCAAGAGGCAAAGCTTCATCAACCACTTTATAAAAAAGATCAACTGGCAATTTAGATAAAAAATCATCTTCTCTGCCTGATGCTTGGGTGCACATTTTGCATTTCAAATTACAATTTCCTGCCAGCTCAATATTTAATTGATCTATTTGATTAATCATCTAACTATCCTCCTATTTAACTACCAAACTAAAATATGATTAAAGTTTACTAATCGAATTCTATTAATAAAAAAAATAATATTACAATCAATTGTCCTACGTTTGGTCATAATACGTTATTCTTGTACCATCATCATCTAAATCAAAATCTAGCTTAAAAAGATGTTTAAGTGCATTAATTACTGATTTTTGCTTATCTTTTTCTACATAAAATAACAAGAATCCACCACCGCCAGCCCCTAATAATTTTCCTCCGATAGCCCCTGCATCTCTAGCTTTTTTGTAATTATTATCTATTTCAGGTGATGTTATTAAATTAGATAGATTTCTTTTTAATTTCCAACCCTCATGTAGAATTTCTCCAATTTCATGCAATCTTTCGCCACTTGAAATAATTTCTCTTAATGGCTCAACAAAACCTTTCATTTTTTGTAAATGCACTTTATTGACTATTTTACCTTTATCTTGAGCCTTTAGGACTTCACTAGCATCTCTTGTTATATTGGTATAAAAAAGAAGTAGATTTTTATCTAATTTTTTTCGAATAATCGGATCATAGAATACAGGTTCCACATTAACACTTTCATTTTCATTGAATGTAATTACATTCAAATTACCATATGATGAAGCAAAATGATCTTGTTTACCCATCACTCTTCCTAATATATCAACTTCAATCTTTGCAGCTTCTTTTGCCAGAGTATATTTCGTGGTTAACTTTCCTTTTAAGGCATATAACGCATGTATTAATCCAACAGCAAAAGCACTAGAAGAACCTAGACCAGTACTAGCTGGAATATCAGCAAATGTAGTAATTTCAATAGGAAAATCAATCTTCATGGCTTTAAGACATTCTCGGACAATTGGATGTTCTATATCATTAATATTGTTTCGAAACTCAACTTGACTCCAATTAATTCGATATTTATGTTCAATCACGCCAATTTGTCTCTTCACAACAACATAAATGTACTTATTGATAGTTGTGCTTAATACTTTTCCTTGCTCGTTTTCGTAAAAAGATTTTAAATCTGTACCTCCTCCCGCAAGGCTAATTCTAAATGGTGTTCTTGAAATAATCATATTAATGTACCCCTTATTTTTTGCAAAGCATCGAGTAATGACTTAAAAGATTTTAGTTCTTTTTTAATGTAATTATTGCTTGTATTTTCATTTGAAATCAACAAGCCATTACTTGAAGCATTAAATGCTGCCTCAATATCTCTTTCGTCATCTCCAATAAATATAGTCTTATCTAACCGAATAAAATAGTCTTTTGATGCCTGAAATAACATACCTGGTTTTGGCTTACGACAATAACAATTTTCATCCCAATGATGAGGACAAATATAAATATCAAGAATTTCTATACCATCGAGTTCGAGCTCTCTCCTCATTTTATTATGAATATTAATTAATTCTGAGGATTTAATCATTCCTCTAGCAATACCAGCTTGATTAGTAATTATTATAAACTTAAAGCCTTCTTTAGCCAAAGTTTGCATACCAACACGAGAATCATGAATCCACTCAAAATCACCCCATTTAGATATATATTCACCCTGTGGTGCTTTTTTATTTAGAACTCCATCTCTATCAATTAATATAATTTTTTTTTGCTTTAAATACCTCTGAGTCTTCTTCCATCGACTTGGATCAGAGATACTATGGTATACATCATCTTGAATCCATGCACTAATTTTATCCTGTACAGCCATCTTTTGTAAAACTTCAGAAAAACTACATTCTGGAGAATCATAAAAAGAAAATGTCATATCTCTCTCAACAATCATATAGCCTATTTCTACATAATTAAGGTCTGTAGAGGACCTACTATTATCATATTTTTGAACAATACCATCCTTATTTAAAGAAAGATTACCAGGTTTTTTTGATACAACCATAAATGTTAATGGGTTTTGTTTTTCAATATGGAAATTAAAAACTTTTTTTAGTGGAAATATCGAAAAATTATCTGAATATAATAACAAAAAAAGACTATCTAATTGCGCTCTAGCCTCCCAAACCCTTTTTCCTGTATCCCACTCTACTGGGCCAACAGAATATTGAATATCCCATCCCCAAGAACTCCCATTCCCAAAATAATTACTAATTTTTTCTGAAAGATAACCTGTTAATAATACAAAGCGAAAAATGCCTTGCTCATGAAGTTGAAACAGAAGATGCCAAAGAAATGGTTTGTCATTACACAATACCATTGGCTTCGGAATGGTATTTGTAAATGGCTTCATACGAGTTCCCAAGCCTCCACACAAAATAACGGCCTGTTCAGGCTTTACTTTAGATTGTTTATCCAAAGCCATGTTTTTTTAATACCTTCTTCAAGACTAACTGAAGGAGACCATTCTAAATATTTCTTTGTTCTAAAATTACTTGCCCAAAAATTAACTACCTCACTTGTATCAATAGAGTCATTCTTTAACTTTTGACTTAGTGTATCTGTACCTTGAATCATCATTTCTGCAATTTTACATATATCTAATATTGAAGTAGTAATGCCGGAACCTAAATTATATATACCTGATGGAAAATCAAACATTGTAGCATTTGAAAATGCATCAACCACATCCTCAATAAATAAAAAGTCATTAGAATTATTTGGAGTTCTTATTTGTGGTAATTTACCATTTTTTAAATTTATTAGAATAGTTGGCACCAGAGAACTACTTCTTTGTCTTGGACCATATACATAAAAAATTCTCATCCATCCAAGCGTGATGCCTTGCTTTTTACATTCAATTTCTAACCACAAACGTAATGAATGCTTAGACCAAGTAAAATTATCTTTTGGACTGCCTTTTTCAGATTCAAGACACTCTCCAGTTAATTTATTTAGTTCAAAACAACTCCCAGAAACTAATATTTTTTTACAATAGCCTAAGCTTATAACATACGAAAGAAAAGTTAATGATTGATTCAGATTGCTAATAGATTTATTAAAAGAAAAATCTGGTATATCTTGCCAAGCTAAATGAATTAAAACTTCAGGTTTAAATGATTTAACTTCATCCATATATGTTGTTGGGGAAGAAAGGTCAGAAATTATCCAGTTAATTGACTTTTCAACTTTAATTTTTGTACGCGAAAGAGCTAGAATTTGATGGCCTTCTCTTAATAATCGCTGAGTTAATGGCAAACCAATAAAACCACTTGCTCCAGTTATAAGAATTCTCACGCTTATAGAATTTGATAATCAGGATGATTAACATCCCTATCTGATATAAATGCAGGCTCAAAAGGCCATTCAAAGTTAAAAGATGGGTCATTAAAACGAATTCCATGCTCTGCAGATGGAGTATAGGCATAAGAACAGTAATAATGAATTAGAGAATGGTCTTCTAATGTTATAAATGCATTAGCGCATCCAGGTGGTATATGAATAGTATTTCGATTTTCAGCATTTAACTCAAAAGACACCCATTCCATGTAAGTTAATGATTCTGGCCTCAGGTCAACAATAATATCATACATACTTCCCTTCAAGCATGACATGGTTTTTCCTTCAGCAAATGGACGGTCTTGATAATGAAAACCTCTTAATGTATGTGCAAATGGATTTTCAGATACATTAGACTGTGAAACATCTGTAGTAATGCCATTTTTTGAAAACTCCTCAGCGCAAAAATGCCTTCTAAAAACTCCTCTATCGTCTTTGAATGGAGTAGGTTCAATTAAAAATACTCCTTTTAATTTTTGTTCATAAAATTTCATAAGTTCCTCATTCTGAATTGTAATGAATTATACAAGAAATTATTTATTGTATAATTAAATCCTTATACGTGTTGCAATTTAAAGTGGGTTAATTCATGTGCGGAATTGTTGGAATATTTGGTGGAGATTTATCTAAAATTAATGATGCTAATTTTGCTATTAAGCATAGAGGCCCAGATGATTTTGGAGTTTACACAAACAGCTCTTCAATGGTAAGTCTTGGACATAGAAGACTTTCTATTATTGATACCTCATCATTCGGTCATCAGCCAATGAATAGTAGTGATGGTAAAGTTATTATTGTGTTTAATGGTGAGATATATAACTACAAAGAGCTGCGTTCCAATCTACAAAAGAAAGGTTTTGACTTTAGGGGTGATTCTGATACTGAAGTTTTATTAAACTTATACATTTCGGAAGGTAAGGAAATGTTAACAAAGTTAAATGGTATATTTTCTTTTGCTATATGGGATTCTAATTCTAATTTACTTTTTGTAGCACGAGATGCTATGGGTGTTAAACCTCTCTATTATTTTTCTGAAGATGGGGTGTTTGCATTTGCTAGTGAAATTAAAGCATTGTTAGAGTTGACTTCAAAAGACAAAGAATTAAATTTTGAGTCAATTAATCATTATCTTTCATTCCTATGGTGTCCTGGAAGTGGAACACCTCTGAAATCTATACATAAAGTATTACCAGGTGAGGCTATTATTATAGAAAAAGGTAACATTATTTATAAATGGCTTTGGTATGAATTACCTGTATTTAAAAAAATTAGTAAAGACCTCAGTAAAGAGCAAGCTATCCTCGGTGCTGCTGATCATTTAAGAAAAGCTGTTCATAGGCAGATGATTTCTGATGTCCCTTTGGGTGCTTTTCTTTCTGGTGGTCTAGATTCAAGTGCAATTGTTGCATTTGCAAAAGAGATAAATCCAGATATTAGGTGTTTCTCTATTGAAACCAAAGGTAAACAAGACAATGGTAGAGTTGATGACCTGCCTTTTGCAAAGAAAGTTGCCAAGCATTTGAATGTCCAATTAGATGTAATATCTTTAGATTCAAATACAATGGCTAATGATCTTGAATCCATGATAATTCAGCTTGACGAGCCTTTGGCTGATCCAGCAGCGCTAAATACCTTGTATATTAGTCAATTAGCTCGAAAACAGGGGATTAAGGTGCTTCTTTCCGGCACGGGTGGAGATGATTTATTTACTGGGTATAGTCGTCATTACGCACTCCAATTGGAGAATTATTGGAATTGGACGCCAAGATTTATACGTAAATCATTTGAAGCTCTTACTAGTAATTTAGACGTTAACAACGCTTTTAATAGACGAATAAGAAAAATGTTTAACGGTGCTAGTCTAGATCCTACAAATAGATTAATAAATTATTTTAAATGGACTGATGATAAACTTCTTCAATCGCTTTATTCTAAGTCATTTCAACAAGAATTAAAAGACACCACTGTAAATAAAGTAATGCTAGATTTTTTGGAGCCAATTATTAGTAACACATCACCACTTGATCAAATGTTAGCACTAGAACAGCGCTTCTTTCTTGCTGATCACAATCTAAATTATAATGATAAAATGTCAATGGCTTCTGGAGTTGAGGTTAGAGTTCCTTTTCTTGATTTGGACTTGGTTAATTTTTCTGCAAGAATTCCAAATAAATATAAACAAAAAGGTAGGATAGGCAAGTGGGTATTAAAAAAAGCAATGGAGCCATACTTGCCAAGAGACATTATATACCGACCAAAAACTGGCTTTGGCGTCCCATTGAGGACATGGATGAAGAATGACTTAAAAGAGTTGCTGGGTGATTTGCTATCTACTGATAGTTTAAATAAACGAGGGTTATTTTCATCAAACGCAGTGCAGAAGCTGATTTTAGATAATGATAGAGATAAAGTAGATGGGAGCTATACTTTGTTTTCATTGTTATGCATAGAAATTTGGTGTCGTGCATATATAGATTAATAAATACTTTATGAATAAAAATAAAAAAGAACTTTATGATTTTTAGGATACATCATCTTGCGGGGAGGCGCTTTATTTAAAAGAAGTCAGTATTTCTGGATACAAAGCTCAATCAAGCTCTCGCTATAAACTAGAAGTTGATTTAATTTTTCCATTTGCTGAATTTAAGAAATATACTAATAAAAAAGTACTAGAAATAGGTGTTGGTTTAGGCAGTGATCATCAGCAGTTTTCTCAAAATGGTGCAGATTTATTTGGGATTGACCTAACTGAAAATGCAATTAATCATACAAAAAGACGCTTATCTTTAGTTACTATAATTTCATCCAGCCCCAAGTTTTTTTAATTCCACCTTCTAAGGTAGTTTTTGCTCATAAAGTTTCATAACTTCTCCATAGTATACGGGTTGATAATTGATTGATAAATATGATATCTATGCTTAAAAAAAATTAATTGTATCAATTAATAAGTCTAAATGAGTCATCTATTTTTTTTGTTTCCTGCAAGTACGTCAAATGCTGAAGCCTAACTGTATCCCGACCTCTAAATTGTTCTTTAGTAAAACCCACTCTATTAAAAAAATCTACTAGTTCTTTGCCGCCTTTATCGAGATTCCACTCTGGCTTATAATAACCTCCTAATTCTCTTAATATTCTGTTAAAACTCACCCTATATGTTCTGGGGTCTGTATGCTCACCAGTAAAGATTAACTCACACCCAGGAACTGCTCGCTGAGCTGCCTCAGCAATATTTTTAACTGTGTAGTTTCCATTTTGAATGCCAACATTAAATGCTCTTCCTGAGACAATTGATGGTGGGGCTTCAATGCCAGCAATAAAAGCAGAGCAAACATCCTTTATGTGAACAATTGGCCGCCAAGGAGTTCCATCACTCATAATTTCAATTTTTCCAGTTGTATATGCACACGCAACTAAATTATTAAAAACAATGTCACAGCGCAATCGAGGGCTAGCACCAAAAACTGTTGATGGTCTTAAGCTAGTTACAACAAAATCATTACTCGACATTCTATTAAGTTGTTGCTCAGCATTCCACTTGGCTATTGCATATGAAGTAACTGGATTTTTTTCACTATCGTCTTCATCTAGTTCATTATCTGTATTTGACACTCCATACATACTTTGTGACGAAGCATAGACGAATCTTGAAACTCCGGAATTTTTTGCCAATTCTGCGAGTCGAATTGTTGCATGATAATTAATTTCTTCAGTTAGTTTAGGTGAGAATTCACCAAGAGGATCGTTTGATAAACCAGCTAAATGAATTATACCATCTACACCTTCTAAATCTTTTTTAGAAAGGTCTCGAATATCTTTTGTAATTTTTGTGTAGCTTTCATCCAAATCTTCTAGAAGATTCTCAGCAAAGTATCCAGAATCATACCCAATAACGTTATATTCTTTCGATCTTAATATTGGCACAAGAACAGAACCAATATACCCCCTATCGCCTGTAACCATTATTTTCATAATTTGTTGATTTTCATTTTATAATTTTATAATTTTATAACTCAGATTTTATATTAGATTTTATATTAGATTTTATAATTGAGTTACTAGACTTTGGGTAAGGAAATTAACTTAATTATCGCTCAAATAATAAACTTTGATATTTTGATAGAGGAATCCTGATTTTTTCACTGTTCTACTTTAAGTTATAATCAATTTATTACCATCCAAAAAGTTAACTTAATGTGAAATACCTTTTCTACTAATAACTTTAAAAAGCGTCATTAGCAATATTTTAAAATCAAAAAATAATGATTGACGCTGCAAATATTCTAAATCCAGTTCAACTTTGTCATTAATAGAGAGCGTATCTCGGCCATTAATTTGCGCCCAACCAGTTATACCAGGCAATAATTTATTTACGCCTTTTTCAGTTCGCAATTCAATAAGATCATTTTGGTTAAACAGCGCTGGTCGTGGGCCCACTAGGCTCATATCGCCGATTAAAACTGAAAATAATTGTGGAAGTTCATCTAGGCTATTTGAACGTAAAAATTTACCAATTGGTGTCAAATAAAAATTTGGATCATTTAAAAGATGGGTTGCTGTAATCGGTGTGTCAATCTTCATTGTTCGAAATTTTGGCATATTAAAAACTGTATTAAAGCGACCAACACGCTTAGACCAATAAAGTGATGGCCCTTTTGATGTTATGCAAACCAATACTGCAATTAATAGCATTGGGATAGTAAGCAATAAAATTAGCACGACCACTCCAAAATAATCAAATAAAAGTTTCATTTATCTCCTTCAATGTTCTCTGGGGCTTAAATCCTAATTTTTCTAATTTATTAGACGAATACCATTCATTTCCTAAAAGTTTCTCTACTTTATATTTAATGCTTGGACTAATAAAAGAAACTATATCAAATATAAAATTTGGAATTATTATTTTGGAAGTTGGTTTTCCAAGCGCATCACACATAGACTCATAAATTTCACGAGAAGAATGTGGAACACCATCAGTTGCAATAAACACTTCTCCATTTGCATGCTCATTCATAGCTACTAATAAAATTGCTTGAACTAGATCATCAACATGTATCATAGACCTGCGATTTCCTATTTCAGGTAAAGAAGGGAACCACCCTTTTTTGATCCCCATAAGCATTAATTTTAAGTTCCCTTTCAAATTAGGACCATAAACCAATGAAGGACGGATAATTGAAACATGCATGCCAGATTCTTTGCCAATTTTTAACAGCTTTATCTCTGCTTCTCGCTTTGTCTTGCCATAGACTCCCACTGGTTCTTTTTGGTAATCCTCATTCATGCACTCCATCGCAGCTGCTCCTCCACCAGCTTTAACACTACTAACAAAAATAAATTTCTTTACGCCACTTTTAACTGCCAAGTTAGCTAGCTCAACTGTAGCATCAACATTAACTTTTTTACATAGATTTTTAATTTTAATATCATTACGCATATCATGCGCAAAGCCAGCTAAATGAAATACTGTTTCAATATTGTTTAGTGCATCAACAGGGATAGAGTCTTTTTCCAAATTACAAACTATCGTGTCATAACCTTTTTGATTTGTCCTTGATAAGACTCGTATATTATTACTATCTATTGATTTTACAAGTTGTTTACCAATAAACCCTGTGGAGCCAGTTATAAAAATATTTCTCATACAAAATCAACAATATGTTTAGCCATTTTATTCATAATTTTTTCACGAGAATATTTATCAACAAAAATGCTTACATTTTTATTTTTAACATGCAGATTTTCTATTTCCTTTATTGAGTTTATACAATCATCAACATCACCTGGACTAAATATAGAAGAGTACGGCACATTATTTTTTAGAAATTGAGCTGAATATCCACTTAACCCTGCTATTATTGGCTTTCCTAAAGCAGCATACTCAAATATTTTCGATGGCAAGACTCGATGAAATGCAGGCAAACTATTTAAATGTAAAAATAACATATCAGCATTTTGATAATAATCAATTAACTTAGCACGACTAACAGGGGGCAATATTTTGATATTATTAATATTTTGCCTCCTAATAGACTCACTTAACAATTTTCTGGTATTACCATCGCCAATAATCAAAAAATGATACCTATCACCAAGAATTTTTGCGACATATGGTAAGATTGATTCTAGTCCCTGCCCACTCCCAATATTTCCAGCATACAATATAGTTGTAATACTATTTGATCTGTCTCTTTTGGTGGGAGTTAGGCCAATAAAGTCCTTATCCACACCATTAGGGAAAAATGACCAATTTGATATATTTACCCCATTAGATTGAAAATATTCAGGGAATTCTTCAGATACAACATTAACACCAGATGCTTTATTCAATAACTTTTTTTCTAAAAAAGAAAAAGTTGATTTAAATATTAAGCCCAATAGTTTACTTTTACGAGAAAATATATCAGAAATAGTCTCCGAAAATATATCGCGCAAGTCAATAAAATAATTACAACCTGATCTTCTTGCGGCAACGCCTGTTAATAACCCTGTCATCAAGCGAGAAGTAGTACCAATAATAAAATTTGGCTTAAGTTTTTTAGTCAATTGATAAGCAGAAAATGCATATTGAAAAAAAGCTCGGGCTTGAGAAAACATTGTGTTCTTATGCCCCGTAACAGAGATGCGATGTATAGTTACTTTATCATGAACTTCCATGTCGTTTGCTTTTATTGTATGCCCTTCATATCTATTTGGATGAGTGCTAATTATATGTAGTTCAATATTTTTGCCTATTCTTTTTGAAAGAGCATCTGTTAATGCTATTGCACGAAAAGAACCGGCACAAAGATCTGGTGGATAATAATATGTAAAAAAAACAATCTTCAAGACCAAATTCCACACGTATCAATAATTTTCCTGCCAGATAATGAACTTAAATCTATAGACTTAAATGGAGTATGGCCTACTAATAGAACTACTATATCAGCAACCTTTATAGCCATATCACTCGAAATCAGAGTCACTAGGTTTTCATTCAGGTCGTCAGGTAATTTATAGATGTTGGGTTCGACTACCATAACCTTTAAAAAACCCATTCCGCTTATTTTATCTACAATACTCAAAGCAGGACTTCCACGAAGATCATCAATATCTGGCTTAAACGATAGGCCAAGACATGCAATTTTTAGTTCTGATGTATCCTTTCCTATATGTTTAACTGCAAGATTAATTTTATCTAAAACAAAATTAGGCTTTGCATCGTTAACTAGCCTAGCAGTGCGAATCAGTTTTGATTCATCTGGTGCTGAATTAACAATAAACCATGGATCAACAGCAATGCAATGGCCACCAACTCCTGCGCCTGGTTGTAAAATATTTACTCGAGGATGGTGATTTGCCAACTTAATCAGCTCCCAAACATTAATTTTTAACGTATCACAAATTAAAGACAGCTCGTTAGCAAAAGCAATATTTACATCACGGAAGGAATTTTCCACCAATTTAGAAAGCTCAGCTGTACGACAATCTGTTACTAAACAATCTGCCTTAACAAAAATACTATAAAGATCTTTAGCCTGATCCGCACAATTAGTAGTAACACCCCCAATAACCCTATCATTCTCAACTAATTCAGTCAATACATTACCTGGCAATACTCGCTCTGGACAATAAGCTATAGATATATCGGCATTAAAATTATCATTTCCAAATTCAGGGTATGAAAGATTAGGTCGCTCCTCTTTAATCCATTCTATCAACTTTTCAGTAGTGCCCACTGGGGAGGTTGATTCTAAAATAACTAGATTACCTTTTTCTAATACTTTGGCAATAGCCTTAACTGCTGACTTTACATACGACAAGTTAGGCTCATGGTTACCTATAAAGGGAGTTGGAACCGCCACAATAAAGATGTCAGCCTTTTCTGGTTCTATTGTTGCACTTAAAAAACTATCTCCTACGACTTTACGCACTAAAATGTCAAGTTCTGGCTCAATAATATGAACATTACCCTTGTTTATTGTGTCGACTGTATTTTGATTTAAGTCGACTCCAACTACTTTTACTCCTTTTGAAGCTATTATTGCTGCAGTTGGCAGACCTATGTAACCCAAACCTATTACAGATACAATCATAATGGGACTCTTTTTGTTAAAACATCACAAATAATATTACTAGCATTGCCATCTCCATAGGGATTATGAGCTCTTGACATTTGTTTATAAACTTTATTATTGATTAATAATTGATTAACAATTTTTACAATTTCTTTTTTGTTAGTACCTACTAGCTTTACAGTTCCCGCTTCTAATGCCTCTGAGCGCTCTGTCGTATCTCTCATAACTAAAACAGGCTTTCCTAAGCTAGGGGCCTCTTCTTGAATTCCCCCACTATCAGTAAGAATTAAATATGAAATATCCATTAATTTAATAAATGCTAAATACTCCATTGGTTCAACAAGGTGGACATTATTTATATTAGATAAAATTCTATACACAGGTTCGCGTACATTAGGATTCAAGTGAACTGGATATACAATTTGAACATCTGGATTGTCATTTGCTATATCTCTCAATGCTTTACAAATTTCTTCAAAACCTTGTCCAAAACTTTCACGCCTATGGCCTGTTACTAGAATTATACGAGGGAGCAAATCTTTTTCTAGATTTAAAAATGCTGTCTTTTCCAAAAAATTCGTTGGAAAATTAGTAGCTCTTGCTTGCTCAATATTAGAGAGCAATGCATCAATAACTGTATTTCCTGTTACATAAATCAAACTATCTAAAACACCTTCATCTAATAAATTTTGACGAGCAGTTTTAGTAGGAGCAAAATTAAATGAAGCAATTCTTGAGATTATTTGACGATTAAACTCTTCTGGAAATGGAGAATAAAGATCATAAGTGCGCAAACCAGCTTCAACATGGCCTACAGGTATTTTCAAATAAAAAGCAGCCATAGCTGCAGTCATCGAAGTTGTCGTATCGCCATGAACCAGAACTAAGTTTGGCTGCTCTTTAATAATGACTTTCTTAACCCCATTTAAAATATTACTGGTTAGTTCAAATAAATCTTGATTTGGCCTCATAACGCCAAGATCATAATTTGGAATAATTTTAAATAACTTTAAAACCTGATCAAGCATCTCCCTATGCTGAGCAGTTACGCATATTTTTACATCAAAGTTACCGCTAAGTTCAAGAATCACAGGAGCCATCTTAATAGCCTCTGGGCGAGTTCCAAATATAGCTAAAATTTTCACCATGATATTTTTATTTTTGATTTAAAAGGTAATTCGCCATTATAATCATAAATAAGTTGTTTATTAGCAAGTGACATTCCAAACTCTTGATGATAATAAGACGAAGATACTCTCAATACTCCCTCACCTTCAAAATTCACTTTTATTCTTTTATTGATAATTTTAAGAATGGCACAATCATGCCCTATACTAATAACATTAACATCTGGATGCAGAGGTAATATTGAGCTAATTTTATGACTACCTTTCCCGGTAACTTTATCATTAATTTCAATACAAAAATTGAACACACTCCACTCTCGATAATGAAAAACACTTTTTTTAAGCCTTTTATACCCATCATGGAAAGCTGAAAATTTAACATTATTATTCTGATCCATAGCTTTTACATTCAACACTTTTGCACGTCTTGCTACTCTAAATCCCCTCCACACTTCACTAGAATTTTTATCATCTACAATAATGGTCGAATGTGAGGCTGTACCTCTTTGTTTATGGCGCTCATCTCCTATTTCATAAGTTGATATTCCTGAATTAACTATCACCCTATTTGCAAATAAAGACATCTCGAAGCTTAGTGCATCAGCATGGCCATGACCGGGTATATACTTAGGGCCAATATCTGCAATATCTGCTATTAAGACAACATTTTCTTTATCCACTCTAATATATCCAGAATTTTTTAAATGTGTTAAGCCTTTAAATTTATGATTTTTCTTTAATATATTAAGTCGCTTTGCATAACTTGATAATTCGGCAAGAGTAGGCGAGACACCAAGAGTGGAATCATTAAAGAAAGCTATTTGACCATCTGGGTGACACATAGCTCTTAACCATCCAAACATCTCTTCAGTTGTACTTTCTAAATCAATTAGAAGGCCGCGACCATATGCCTGATGTATATTAATCAAATCTAATAAATCTTCTAGCAAAATTGAATGGTACATAGGGGATAGTTCATAATCACCTCCATCAAGTAAAATTTGCTCAGAAAGTTCTTTATTTAGTATATTTATTCCTATTTGATACCAGTTATCAGCCTCTTCTCCTTTAAAAAATAAACCTGCAAAAATTAACGCTTTTGAATTGGCAAGCAAGTGGTTTCCCAAAAGATGAAACTCTAGATTTTGAATTAAAAATCTAACTTGAATTGCTAGTGAATCTGTCCAGTTTTTTTTCTTATTACCATTCAATAAAAACCATTTAATCCAATTTACAATTCTTAAAGAAGAGGGGTAAGGCTCCCATCCATTCCCATATTGATATTTAGGAGGGTTTTCATCAATCCACCTTTGAACTAAATTATTATGCCAGAGAGATCTTTGCTCTGAATTAATTGAATTCAAATCATCAAAATAATGTAAGTTATAAAGCCATAGCTTATCGAAATCAACAGCATTCCAGTCATCTGCCAATCTAATGTCAGCCTCTTTGTTTAAAAATTTAAAAGTATCGGCTCCATACATTCGTTGCGAATACTTTATAACAGGCTGAAGACTATTAACTAGATATGAAATTTGGGGGCTAGGAAATAAAACAAACTTAGGCTTAATAAAATTACGCTTAATTCTATTTGAAATTTGAATAAACTTTAAATACCTAATGGTATTAATTATAAGAAATATTTTTGTAAGCATTAATTATGCAATGAATCAGAAACCTCAATTGCAACCCTTGAACTTTCCATAATATCATCGTAGGATATTGGTGACTCCTTACCACTAATAATCGACTCAACAAATGCTTTAGCACAAGCCTCCTGACCTTTATCTTGCCTAAACAACTTCATTTTCTTGAATCCAGCCCATCCATAGCCTTTAAGAACACGGTAATTATCCATTTGCAATACAGCATTGTCACAAAAAACTTCTATTCGCTCCTTTGACAGTGCAGAGCCGCCATTAGCAAAATAATGAATTGTGCCAAAAGAACCATCTTCAAATGATAAAGTAATAGTTGTCTTATCTTCCCTAATATATATACCAGGAGCGCTACCAATCATGGTCGATTTAAAATCAACAATTTTATGACCAATAAGATATTTTAGAAGATCTATAAAATGACACACTTCACCAATAACTCTCCCACCACCAATTTGAATATCATGCACCCAATGATCTTTAGGAATATCACCAGCATTCACTATCATTATAATCGACTTTGGTGATTTTCGATTTTCTAACAATGCCTTAATTTTTAAAATATGTGGTGCAAACCTTCGATTAAACCCAACCATTAATCTTATCGCACATGTTGTATTTGCCTTTTTATAAGCTTTATCAATTTCACTTAATTCGTCTAACGTCAAAGCTAACGGTTTTTCAATAAACACGTTTTTAATAGAATTTAATGCTTTAATTGCTTGTTGAGCATGAGCATCATGTCTAGTAGCAATTACTACTGTATTAATTTTTTCATTAGACCATAAGTCACTTGTTGCTGTTGAAGCTGTTATAAATTTATTTTTTTTACCATGATATACACTACTCACTCCACCACTAGAAACTAATGTATCCAGAATCGCTCCAGCCTTTTTGAAAGAAGGTATAAGTATTCTTGAGGCATAATTTCCTGCACCAATAAAACCAATACAAGGCATTGAGGAGCCATCAACTATATTATTTGTTTTATTTAATTCGACTTTGGATCGGATAAGAATATTGGGGTCTTCATTATGATAGTTTATTAAAATACCTAGTGCAGCTGAATCATTTAACAATTTATATGCTTCAATTGCATTGTCAATATCGTAGCGATGTGTAATCAAAGATTTAACATTTAGTGACCCAGATGACATCATATCAAGAACAGCCTCGAAGTTTCTTTGCTCAGTCCAACGAACAAACCCAACTGGGTAATCATTTCCTTCTTCCTCATAAAATGAATCATACCTACCTGGTCCATAAGAAGCTGAAACTTGAAAGGAAATCTCTTTTTCAAAAAAATCATCTCGTTTTAAATTAAGCCCTACAACACCAACCAAAACAATTCGACCACGCTTTCGACACATCTGTGCCGACTGATGAATCACTTCATTAGATTCAGAAGAGGCGGTAATTAATACTCCATCTACCCCACGGCCTCTTGAAAAAGCATTCGCAATTACAATAGGATCTTCGTCCAAACTTAAGTCAACTATTTCAGCGCCAAATTCGCGGGCTAAAGTACATTTTTTTGTATCAAAATCTATTCCTAAAACTCTGCAACCATTAGCTCGCAAGATTTGGACGCACATTAATCCCACCAAACCAAGGCCTGTTACCACAAAACACTCACCAATGGTAGGCTGGATAAGGCGAATTCCTTGTAAACCAATAGAGCCTAATACTGTAAAAGCTGCAGACTCATCATCAACATTAAAAGGAATTTTTACACAAAGGTTTTTTGCTACACGAACAACTTCTGCATGACTTCCATTTGAAACAACTCGATCGCCAGCATTTATTCCATTTACGTTGCTCTTTAAAACAACACCAGCATTGCAATAACCTAAAGGCAGAGGCTGGTCAAGCTTTGCTCGAACAGCGCTTAAAGTAGGTGCGAAACCATCAGTTCTCACCTTATCTATAACCATCTTGACTTTATCTGGTTGTTTTCGCGCCTTGTTTATAATATTTGACCTTCCAAAATCGACCAACATTCTCTCAGTACCAGATGAAACTAGTGATTTTTTAGTGGCTATTAAAATATTTTCTTTAGTTAATAATGGAGATGGAATATCCACCAAAGAAGTCTCGCCATTTGATAAATTTTGTAAAATTTTTTTCACAACTTAATTAATTGACTCCAACAGAATAATAAGAACAAAAATTTAGATGTCATTATAGGAACAAAAAACTTTTTTTTAAACTTAATATACACCATCATTACTTTAAGAAAAAGAATAAAACCATAAATTTAAATAATTAAAATTTCAAATACACTTTATTAAAATATTTATAAATAGATCAAAAAATTAAACAGATTAATCTCAAATATAGAGAGGTAAATATTGATAAAATTTTACACTAACCATAAAAGCCAAGATTCCTCATCTGGGATGATTAGTAACTATAATTTTCCTTAATATTACTAACATTTGAGGCAACGTAGTAGAATGCAGTTAAATAAGCAATTATAATTAAAATAAAAGGGTGTGAGGTTGGTAAAACAACAATTCCAGCAGTAAACACAACTAAAAATATAGAAATTTTCACCATCCTATAGTTATAACTAAAATTTACCTTATTAAGAAAAATTAAGTAATATAAAAATACACCAACTATGCCGTACGATGAAAAAAGCACAATTAACTGATTATGCCATGTTATCAAATTTGAATGATCTAACAAAAAAGGATAAAAAATATTAAAGCCATCAAATATTGAAAAATACTCAATCCAACCGATGGCTCTGTTAGTTATACCTCCTGGTTCTTCTGATAAAGTAAAAAGTATATTAGTGGCAAAAATGATAAGTAACGGAGCGAAGAAATAAAATGTAATAATAGAAAAATTAAAAAGTTTATGCATTTTAATAACTGTATCAGTTGAACTTGTCCTTTTAATAATTAGATCAAATAAATATATGATAATAAAAAAGATGTTTAACAATAAGGCTGTTTTATTAGATGTTAGGATTGACACATAAAAACTAAAAAGCAAAAATGGGACAAAATATATAAACTTAAAACGAGCAGCAACACCTAATAAAAGTAAATAGAAAAATGCATAATATTGCTCAAAATTGTATATTATCAAATTATTAAACCCAAAATATATCTCATGAAGATCGCCTGAATAAGTAAACCGAGTTAAAGCAAATACAACGGAAACGATTATGAATGGATAAATAATAAATAGTCGTTCAGCTATATCGACATCTATCTTTCTTTTTTTAAAGAAAGATATAAAGGCGAATATATATATTAAAAAACTAGTATTTTGAAAAATTATTACATATAATTCTTTAAATACAAATTCATTCATAACCAAAACTCGAAGAGCAGTGGTTACAAAAACTAAAAATAAAAATATGGCAAGTGGCTTGCTAAATACAATACTTGTCCAATTTACTAATACTATCAATGAAGCTAGAAAAAATGAAATTGGCAATGTCATCCCAATACCTCTTTCAGAAGCTAATCTATCAAAAGATATAGCACCATTAGCCTGAAATGTTATAAAAACCGGCATAAAAATTATAAACCCAAAAATAACGTAGAATATATGTTTAATTTTAAGCATCAGTCTGACTACTTTTAGCCAAAGTAATAATGTTAAGATAATCATTGAGATCATTTAATTGATCAATGCTACTGTTTCTTTTTGTGATGTTTTTGAAGTATCTGTAATATACAAATAAATTACTAAGAATTGATATAGATTTTATTTTATATATTAGATTCGCTTTACAAATACTTAAAAGAAGTCCTTTCATTTTTTGAGAAACTATGGAGTCAATTTTTTTTTGATCTCTATCAAATGAATCAGACCCTGGAATCAAAAAATTATCATACAGCGCCCTCTTAAATATTAAAAATGAATGACTCCATTCTGCCCTGCTAAACCACTCAACAAGATTCATAGAGTCAAAATATTGACTATTATGAAGCTGCCTAATTAGATATGTTTCATCTAATTCTTTGATCTTACCAATAGATAAAAGCACACAGCCAACTGTTAATTCTCCAAATATCAAAGAAGAATAATAATAATCTAGATTCTTACAAGCTTCATATGCTTTAATGCTATGATTAACTCTTACAATAGACATATTAATATTAGAGGGTTTTAAAATATAGCCTTCTATTCTTTCTATTGAAGTGCCTTCTTCAGATATATACATTGAGCTAGCAGCTACTTTAGTAACTCTCCCAAAGGCATCATCTTTCCCAAAATTAACTGACATTTCAAAAGTCTTTCCATGAGCAGCAGAATACTCAGTATTTGCATTTAAGAACTCAATACATTTATTGATTGATGGAGTAAGAATTTGGTCATCATCTGGTAGAGATGTAACAAAGTCAGTTTTGACATGTTTCATCAAATTATGAATCGTTTGATCTGCACTTGACTCCTTATCATGATAATGTGTAATTTTTAATTTTTTGTCAAACCTCTTAATTAGCTTAACATTTCTATCAAATATATCATCATCACTCGCATCTCCAAAAAACAAAAAACCTTGATAATTTGACTTTGCAAAGTATTGAAGCTGTCTATCTATAAATTTAGTTCTATTTTTAGTGGGTATTATTATTGTTATATTCACAATTTTTTTTAATAATTAAATGTTTTTTAAAACCATTTTTTCATAACTTCCAAATCTAATAATGTTCCCATTCTCTATTTGATAAATGCAATCACAATGCTTCAAGGTGCTTAATCGATGAGCAATAAGAACTAGAGTTTTATCTTTTTTAAGGGTCATAACCTCTTCAACAATTTGACTTTCAACTGCAGTATCAAGCGCACTAGTTGACTCGTCCATTATTAAGATATTTTTATCATGATAAAAAGCTCTTGCAAGTGAAATCCTTTGTCTTTCACCTCCTGACAAACGCACGCCTTTTTCTCCCAATATAGTATCAATACCTTCCGCCATCTCATTGATAGCTTGTGTTAGTTGGGCTTTATTAATAGACATATTTAATTTCTGAAGATCAATCTTGTTGCTATCAACTCCTAGGGCAATGTTGTTAGCGATAGTATCGTCGATGATAAAGACCTGTTGAGGTAAATAGGCTATTTGAGACTTTAAATCTCTATATTTTTTATTAATAGGTTTTTCATTAAAATAAATTTTTCCTGACTCTGGCTCTAAAAGTCCCAACATAAGATCAATCAAAGTGCTTTTTCCAGAGCCAGAGGACCCCATAATGCCAATAGCTTCACCAGAATTAATTTTAATTGAAATATTATTAAGCGCACGTCGTTTAGAATTTGGAAATGAAAAGTTAACAGAAAAAAGCTCTAAAGAACTAAATTTTTCTGGGATTAACTCTTCAACTATATGAGAATCCTTAAAATTAAAAGCTTTAAGTAACTTCATATCTTTATATAACAAATCTACAGAGTTTTTTCCAATTCGAATTCTTGAGATAGAATTTATAATTGAATTTGCAGAAGGTGAAAGCCTCAAGGAAGCAACAGCAAACAAGCTTATTGTAGGCAGTATAGTATCTATACTATTATTTGATAAAATGGCGATAAATGAAAGTATAACTACAAAATAAATTAACACAGCTTCTAAAAAATATCTTGGCAAATTTGAAATAATTTCACTACTTGTGCTTGCTTTTGCATGTTTCTTAGCACTTTCTTCTACTATCTTATAAAAAAATGCCTCTTTATTTAGAATACGGATTTCTTTTAATCCATCAATACCCTCAGCAATGGCTTTAACCATCTTAACTGAATAATGATTAATTTGCTCTCCATATAAACCTAAATTTCGTTTAAATATTAGATCAAATAAATAAATACTCCCAAATACAAGTATTAATAACAGCCCAAGAGCTTTAGGGTCGTACCAAATGAGAAGTAAAACTATAAAGAAAAATACAAGTAACTCACTTATTAGCTTGAGAAAGGATTGCAATACTTCTCGATAATATAACTCTACAACATGCTGAATATTATAAATATATTCAGAACTATTCCTTTGAAGGAAATCTATATAAGGCAAATCTTGATAGGATTTCATTAAAAAGGTTCTTATATAAATCCCCTGACTGAAACAAAAATATAATATTTTCTTATTAACTAATATAGCTGTAAAGGCTTTGAGTGAAAATAACACTAGCAAGCTTAGGCCCACCAGAAGTACAAGATTTTTGTAGCTTATATCAAAGCCAAAAAAAGAAAGGATTGTGTACAGCTTTTCAGTAATAACTCCCTCTGGGCTAATAATAAGAGAAACAAATGGAATTATCATACCAATCCCTATTAAATCAAGAATTGATGAAATTAAGAAAAAAACTATTAATAAAGGAACTTTTCTCTTGCCATTCCCAATTAAGAAAATTATTTTGTGGGCATATATTTTAATTTGATTCATTAAATATTACTACCTTAAATTTTGCAGTAGGTTGGTTAGATTATTATAGCTCAAAGTCTCTAAAAAAATTAATTTCAGTTTAAAACAAACTCTATCAACCTTACTCATAAAAAGCACAGAAACATCTAAAAAAATCACAACTCGATATAAGACCAGAATAAAGTATGATTCTAGATTAAAAATCATTGAAGTATTGGTAACTAATATTTATGCAAGAACGCACTAACTGTTTATATTATTTACTTTTAATCAAATAATCTACCACAGATAATAGCCACATTTGATGAACGGACTCCACTATATTGTACTCACTACTATCCACCCATAAATTTATGTCTCCCATTTTCTTGAGAGGATTCTCTTTAGAAAAGCCAGATAATGTTATTAAAGGCAAATTCATTTCTATTGCTTTCTTTGCTCCATTAATTATATTGCTTGATTGACCACTACTACTTATAAGGACTATAAGATCATTTTTATCGGCATAAAACTCAAGAGCCTCTTTAACCCAACTCTCATATCCATAATCATTTGAAAAACATGTTAATAAACTCCCTTCATTGAAGTTTATAGCTCTAATACCCGCAGCTTTTGTGAGATCAATGGAAACATGACTAGCAATTGCTGCACTCCCCCCATTACCTATAACAATTATCTTTCCAGAATTATTTGAAGATTTAATAATTTCGTTTGAAATTTTTATTAAATTGTCGGTCTGAATACTATTACTATGAGAATAAATCTCACTAAACCAATCTTGAAAAAATTTGCTCTCCATTTTACTCATTACCCACTAATATCATTGTTTAAAACATTATAAAACATATAAAAAAAATAACTTATTAAATTCAAATTAGTGGAAGTAGAATTATTTCTCATCCCAGGAAATTAAAAAATCAATATTAATTCAAATATATTAAACATTACCATACCTTGAGTTCTTAATCATTGAGTAACCTTTAATCAATTCACCAATACCACTTTTTAAAGTATGTTGTGTTTTAAACCCAGTTTTTTCAATTTTAGCATTAGAAACTATGTAATTTCTTTGATCAGGGTCTTTTCCAATCTGCTCGTCTATATATATAAAATGAGGCAATTGACTCTTAATATGTTGACATAGCTCTTTCTTTGATACATTTGCCTCAGAAAGACCAAAATTATATATTTCACCTTTCATTTTTTCATGGTTGTTTAACGCATGCTGAAAAACACGAGAAACATCACGCACATGAATATAATTTCTTTTAAAATGACTCTCAAATAAAACCACGAAGCCGTCATTAACTGCCCTATATGTAAAATCATTCACTAGCAAATCAATACGCATACGAGGAGACATTCCAAATACTGTAGCCAAACGAAAACTAGTAGCGTTAGGGTGTTGCATTAATTTTTTTTCAATTTCTACTTTTTCAATAGCATATTGTGAAATTGGGCGCAATGGTGAATCTTCACTACAATAGTTATCTTTATCGCCAGTTCCATAAGCACTATTAGTAGTTGGCATTAATACTATTTGATCATTAGAAAGCATGTTGATCATTAAATCAATTGCATCATGGTTTATAGTTGTAGCTCCAACTGGGTCTAAATTACATAATGGAGCGCCTACTAAAGCAGCTAAAGGAATTATTACATCTGTATTTTTCATTAAATTAGCCATAATACTCTTTTGACGAATATCACCTTTAATAACGGTAAAATTTGGGTGGTAACAACAGTGATTAAGACTATTTTGCTTAAACATAAAATTATCAAGCACAGTTACTTTATGCCCAGCATCAAGTAAATCTGGAACCAATATAGAGCCTAGATATCCAGCGCCTCCAGTTACTAAAATATTGTATTTCATTTATCTATTTATCCTAAAAAAAAACTAATAAAAGTGTATGTTAATTAAATATTAGCCTTAGAAGTTAAAATATTCAAAAAAACTCTAAAACTTTATCATAACTGAAAACATTAGTTATTTTGTTGATAGAAATTCTTGTGCCCTATAATAATCTTCTGGAACTCCGATATCAATAAAAAAACCTTCAAACTCTTTTCCAAATAACTTTATGCTATTGTCAACTAAATTACTTAAAATATCATCCTCTAATGATACTTTTTCTCCTTTTTTGTAATCTAATAAATTAAAAACTGAAGGCTCAACCAGATAAACTCCTCCATTTGCCAAGTTACTAGATATAGACAACTTCACTTCTGGTTTTAATTCTAATATTTCCCCATTACTAGCTTGCTTAATATTCATATACCGGGTAGTTTGATTTGTTCTAAAAAGTGATAGTGTCCATTTTGATTTACTAATGAAGTGAAAAGAACTCAGCTCCTCCAAATCGACCTTAAAAAAAGTATCCCCATTTAAAACTAAAACAGGCTCTACTTGGTTTTTTAAAGCCAGCATAAGGCCTCCCCCAGTTCCTAGTGGAGTACTCTCTATAGAATATTTGATAGAAACATTTTTATATTTATCACCAAAATGATTAATAATAACTTCATTTAAATACCCAATAGATAATATGAATTTTGTAATACCCTGACTAATCCAATAATCAATTTGGTATTCCAGGAAAGGTCGATTATTTATTGGGGCCATTGGTTTAGGCAAATTAGGTACAGTGCCTTTAAGCCTTGTACCGAGACCTCCCGCAAGAATAATGGCAGTTGTAACCATTAACTTACTGAATTAAGAGTATTACATATATCATCAATCTCATGATTCTGTAAATCAGGGAAATTACCAATATAAAAACCATAAAAGTGAATATGCTCGGTTTCAGGGAAATTCATAAAATGACCCTCTGGTAAAATATCTTTGACATAAGGCTGGCGAGTTTGGTTTCCACCACCAGCACTTCCTCTTCGATACTCAATCTCCGCATCATCCATTTTTTTCATTAGTCTAGATACAAGGTCATCGTCAGGTTCATTCAGGATCAGATTAAAAGCATAATTACTAGAGCCTTCTAACTTAAAGTTTGTCCGGTATTTGCTAGAGTCTAGCTGACCAAGAAATCTATATAAATTTTCAGTACGGCGCTCAATAATATTATCTAATCTTTTTAATTGGCTCAAACCCATAATGCCACTAATTTCATTACTTCGAACATTATAAGCAGGGAATGCAAAGATAAAGTCTGGGTTAAGATCTCGGTTATTATCTCTATATTTTTTTTGAAGTACAGTATCACTTGCCTCTCGAACCATGCCATGAGATCGAATCATTCTCAACTGCTGGTAGACTTCAGGATCATTAGTTGAAATCATCCCCCCTTCAATAGTGCTCATATGATGCGCATAAAAGAATGAAAAATTAGAAATCCATCCAATACTGCCAGCTTTTTTATTATTATGTGTTGCGCCATGAGACTCACAAACATCTTCAATAAGAGGAATATTTTTTTTCTCGAGATGATTAATTAATTCATCAGTCAGTCCATTAAACCCTTGTGCATGGGTTAAAAAAACTGCTCGAGTCTTATCAGTAATCTTTGAGATAACTTCTTTAGAATCCATAGCCAAAGAAAAAGGGTCACTATCAACAAAAATAGGCTGGAAACCATTTAACATCACGGAAGAAATATCTGAAATCCAAGTAAGTGTGGGAACAATTACCTCTCCCCCTTGCGGGTATCGTATCTTTAAAATTGCCATAGTCAAAAGATTTGCGGATGAGCCTGAATTAACTAAAACACTATATTTCACTCCAAGCCATTTAGACCATTCAGCTTCAAATTCTCTCACATAAGGACCATTTGTTAAAATAGGGTCATCTTTTTTAAGATGCTCAATTACTGCATCTAAATCTTCACGCAAAATATTATTGCGCATTAATGGATATTTCATATTAATATTAAGTATTTTTAAAAAATAATTTTATTTGGTTTAATATTGACTGAACACCAATACCAACTTTTTCATGTAATTCAGAACGAGTTCCTAATTCAAAACTATATCCTGGCTCAACTCCTATATTTAATTGCTTTATATGAATGTTGCGTCGAGAAGTAAATTCAAAGAGCATTGAATCAAGTCCACCACGTCCTCTAAAGCCCTCTTCTATAGTTATTAAGCCTGAGTAATTTGATAAAATTGACTCGAGCTTAGTAGCATTAAAATTAGTTAAGTTAAACATATCAATCAAACCTATTTTAATTCCATCTTTGGAAATCTCATCTAAAACCTCAAGAGCTGTATGCACCATGAAACCTGTAGCTATAATACATAACCTTTCGCCATGATTATGAAGATGAAATCCATTTAATATTTCGGGCTTAAATGAATCGTAAATTACAGGCAAAACTTGGGCGTCAAAGCGCAAGTATTTTGGCCCATTAGTATTAATACAACCTTCGAACAAAGATGAGGCTGTAATGTGATCAGATGGGGATAACAACTGGAAATTTGGCAAGGCCCTTATAAGAGTAAGGTCTTCGTAGCACTGGTGCGTTGGACCTGATACGACATAACTGTAGCCAGCACCTACACCTATCAAGTTTACATTCATTGGTCTTACCTCTGACAAAAGAGCAAGACTAACTCTAATCTGTTCATAGCAGCGCATTGTGATAAACGGAGCTATGGCATATGCAAAAATCTTAAAACCCTCAAGTGCAAGACCAGCAGAAATATTTATAAGATTTTGTTCGGCAATACCAACATTTTTAAAGCGCCTAGGAAAATCATTTCTAATTTTATCAAGAACAGGAGAGCCAAAATCCGCACTTACAAAAAATATTTTGTCATCAACTTTCATCTCTTGATAAATACATTCTAGAAATGAATCGCGCATTGCGAGGGCTTTAATACTCACTTGCTCTCCAACAACTCATTATCAAGTTTTTTTAATAGGCTCTCAAGTAAATCAGGCTTGGGGTTAATAATATGGGAAAGTGGCGCATTCTCTAGACCAGGAACCCCTCTACCTTTCAATGTAGTTGCAATAATCGCCTTAGGCTTACCCTTTCTAGTGTTTTTTTGTTTAAGTAATGAGTCCTTCACCGCCAATACATCGTGACCATCTACTTCTTGACAGTCCCAACCAAAGGATGATAAACGAGCAATCAAATCAGAATGAGAAATTATATTATCAGTATGGTCCAACATACTTATGCCATTATTATCAATAATTAAGTTTAGATTATCAAGTTTATGATGAGAAGCAAACATTATTGCTTCCCAGTTTGCTCCCTCATGAAGCTCACCATCTCCTGTTATTACAAAAACGCTTTGGTCACTCTTTTTAGTTTTAAGGCCTAATGAAATTCCTGTAGCAACACCTAGGCCATGCCCAAGTGAACCATTAACTGTTTCATATCCAGGAATTACAGGATCAGGAATGCCTCCTAGAAAACTTCCTTTTTCACATACATGAAGAAGCTCATCCATTGAAAAAAATCCTAGATCTGCAAGAATTGGGTACATACAAATAGACCCGTGTCCTTTACTAATAATACATCTATCGCGCTTATCGTCCAATGGGTTCGAGGCGTTAAAATTTAGTATATCTCCATAATAAAGTGCTACAAAGATTTCAATTACAGAGAGGGATGATGCAAGCCTAGTTTCAGGGGCGCGAAGGTGAATAGCTAAAGTTTCTCTCCATACCCATAAAACTTTTTTTTGCAGCGCATTAGCTTGAGTATCTAAATTACTCCTCATATTTTTTTTCATTATTATTTAATCACCTAAAATTTTTCTTTTTAGCTTTACTCTAGTCATTTTTTTTATATTTTCAACTGCAATCTTACCAAACCTAGCCTCTATTCTTCTAAGAAATGGCTTATAAGAATGATATTTTGTAAAACTCTCATCTCTATAACTTAACACTTCCTCAGGCGTTAAGCTGTCAGTTGGAAGTGGTTGAGTATTATATGCATGGAAAGAATACCCGGTATAGTCATCAGGTAACTTGTATTTTTTTTCAACTGCATCTTTATATAATTGGCTTCCAGGGAGGGCCATAGCGGCATAAGCATTCCATCCAGATGTACAAAGACTCATACTTAAATCAAGCGTTTTTTTCATAGTAGTATTTGTATCTGATGTAAGGCCAAACATATAATTTGCCATTACTTCAATATCTGCATCATGAACCTTTTCAATAACTTCATGAATATTTACATCTTCAAACTTTCCTTTCGATACTTCAAGTCGAACCTGCTTATCCCCACTCTCAATTCCCAAAGCTAGCCACTTAATACCGGCCCTTCTTACCAAATTTAATACGCCAGGCCTTTTAATAGTATCAACTCTGGAATAAGCCCACATTTTTAACTCATCATCAAGATTTCTTTTGGCTAATTCTTCGCATAATGGAATATAGTATTTAGGATTTAGTAAGAACATTTCATCCACTATCCTTATAGTTTTGACACCCATATTGATTAGTTTATCAAACTCTTTAATAATGAAATTTGTTGACCAATACCTCATCATATTATAGTTTCCAGCAACACCTATTCGGTCATTATCACTCCTATTTACTATATTAATCATACAAAAATTACACTGAAATTGACAGCCTAAAGAAGTCTGTATAGCTGCATAAGGTGTGCGAAGATTATAGTCATATTCAGCATGCCACATTGGAGCCCTATACAAGTCAAATGGTATTTCTTTAAACGGCAATAGATCCCATGCATAACCAGGAAGGTCAATATCTAATCGTTCTTGTGGGACAACATCTTCTGGACTTGTTAGTTTGATTTGATCAAAATCTCTATACCCAATTCCCTTAACTTTACTCAGGGAAACGGGGTTAACCTTCTCAAGGTTTAGTAAATTTCTAAGTGCATAAACACCTTCATTAACGCACACTATATCAATACTTGATTCTTGCTCGAGAGAATCTATTGGAAGAGCTTGGACATGAGAGCCTATATAGACTAATGGAGATTTAACGCCTTTATCCTTAAAATGGCTAGATAATGAAACCGCTCCACTCATATTGGTGGTTCCAGCATTCACGTTTTGACCATACACAACAAACACGATAAATCTTGGAGACATTTCTACAACCCTTTCTAATACTTGATTATGAGAAAGTTTTTCCGCAGTCACATCAATAATATTAACGCTATATTTAACTGACCTACATGATTCAGCTAATAACAAAGCCCATGTTGGTGTTTCAATTGCAGAGTAATCATCTGATAAATCCTGGTAGACACCTTTAGCATTTCCAGGAACAATAAATAGCGCATCTGTCATATATACTTTTATCCAATCTTTTATAAAAAAATAGCTTTCATTTTATTGTTTTTGATAGAGCTATTCAATCAAAATGATTATACAACACTAGGGTCAAAGTAATTTTTTATATTGATATAGTTCACTGCAGATCCAATAAGGCCTTTATGCCCAGCAACATAGATTTTATGATCTTTATGTAGATTAAAATTCACAGTTTATTCCCAACCATTTGGCTGGTTAACAACAACTTTTGATCCACTATTTTCAAAATTAAAAGGAACTAAAGTAAGTTCACTAAGAGCATTTTTAACATAATTTTGTTTTTCAGGACTCACAAAAAATAATATAAAACCACCACCGCCTGCCCCTAAAATTTTTCCTCCAATTGCACCAGCCTTTATTGCGATATCATAGCACTGATCAATTTGTTTATTAGAAATTTTATTAGATAAGCTTTTTTTGTTTTCCCAAGCAAGATTTAATAGCTTTCCAAATTCTTCAATAGGAGTTTTAAGATTCATAAGAATTTTTGATCCTTCATCAACCATTTCATGTAATTCATGCATCTGAGAAGAACAATTTTTCATATTTGATAATTGGCTTTCAGTAATGTCAGAAGAGAATCGAGATACACCTGTATAAAAAAGCATGAGATGATCATTTAAAGAATTTTTTCTCTCTAAATTGATAATCTGTGGCTCAACTGAAAAAGATCCATCTTTGTAGAACTCAATCTCATTAAATCCTCCATAAGCTGCTGAGATTTGATCTTGTGAGCCAACACATTCCTTGATAAGATTTTGTTCAATATGGATAGCTGAGTTTGCAAGATCGTATGGAGTGCTAGATTTACCATAAAGCGAGTTCATGGCATTAATTAAACCTACAGTAAATGTTGAACTTGAGCCCAGTCCAGATCTTGCGGGCAAATCACCATCATGATGAATTTCCAACCCTGTAGAGTTTTTAAAATAATTTAATGTTTCCCTTACAGCAGGGTGAATGATTTCATCAACATTATCAATGCTTTCTATTATTGAGTATACAACTCTATATTTATGTTCAAAAAATGGTGGTAGATGCCTAATACTAATATAGCAATATTTATCGAAAGTAGTAGAAAGAACCTTTCCACCATTTTCTTTAAACCATAAGGGATGGTCTGTACCACCTCCAAAAAAAGAGATTCTATATGGGGTTTTTGTAATTATCATACTTAATTTTTTAATACCTTTCTTTTTAATTGTGTAGAGATCATACTATCTAAATTATTTCGCTACTTTAGTTCATTTATTTTCAACTAAATCTAGGTATTTTGGATTGTTAAAATATTCTTGCCAAGCTTCATCTTGAAATTTTATAACCTCCCTTGAAGATAGATATTTTGCTGGAAGTAGCTGGCTAAAAAAAAGTATACCCTACATAAAGAACCTGGCAATATACAATTATTTTCCTGAGCCTCATGAAACACAGGACTGCCTGGTAAGGCCATACAAGGATACACATTTACCATTTTGGCATCCAACTCTAGAGCCACCTCTCATTGTTTCCATATCATCCTCAGGAAATTCAAAAATATAATTACTAATAATATTTATATCTGTATCCTGAATATTTTTACAAACCCCTCTTATGTTTACTTCTTTGTGAGGTGGCGCCAGAGGGAAGTTAACATTAAATTTTAAAGTATTTATTTAAATACCATTTGTAAGTCTTATTAAGCCCTTCGTCCAGGTTGACACCATATTTCCAACCCATATCTTCAAGTCTAGTTACATCAATTAATTTCCTTGGCGCACCATCAGGCTTGGTTGTATCAAAAGTTAGATTGCCTTTATACCCAACCACTTTTTTCATAGCTTCTGCCAACTCTCTAATAGTTATATCTTTACCAGTACCAACATTAATATGAGACAACATTGACTGGGTATTGGCTTTGTAATTTTCTTCATCCAGTCCAAGCACAAATAGTGATGCTGCTGCCATATCATCTACATACAAAAATTCACGCATAGCGTTTCCCGTACCCCACACTACTACCTCAATGTCATTATTAAGCTTTGCTTGATGGAGTCTTTGCATTAGTGATGGTATGACGTGCGAGTTCTCTGGATGGAAATTATCATTGACACCATATAGATTAGTTGGCATAACTGAGCGGAAATCTGTGCCGTGTTGGCGGTTGTATGATTCACACAGTTTGATGCCTGCGATTTTTGCTAGTGCGTAAGGCTCATTGGTTGGCTCTAGGGTACCTGTTAGTAGTGCATCTTCACGCATTGGCTGTTCGACTGCTTTAGGATAGATGCACGTACTACCTAAAAATAATAGGCGCTTAACTTTGTTTTCGTAGGCTGAGTTTATAATGTTAGCCTCTATCATTATGTTTTGATAGATGAAATCTGCTGGGTAAACATTGTTGGCGTGAATGCCGCCTACTTTTGCTGCTGCAAGAATGACATAGTCAGGCTTTTCTTTTTTAAAGAAAGCTTGCACCTCTGATTGATTGGTGAGATCTAATTCTTTATGCGTTCGCATGATAAGATTGGTGAAGCTCGTTAATTCTAATTGTCTAACAATAGCGGAGCCTACCAATCCCATGTGCCCGGAAATATAAATTTTATCATTGAACTTCATGATTGCATTCAAGTCCTATATTTTTTAATTAAAAATTTCAATAAAAGGAGCTTTTTCAATCCTTTTTATAGTGGCAATCGAGGCTGTAGAAGGCGATTGAAAGGTTTCTTACGCTTTAGCCAACCGCTCTTTACGCTTCATTATAGCATAGCGAACAAGTATGAAGACCACACCAACCATTCCACCTAAAACTACAGACATTGCGAGTATTAAAGAGGACTTAGGTGAAACTTTTTTTGGCATTGTAGGGCGTTTAATAGCAAATACGTTTGCTCCTTTTTCTGCTGTGACAATATATCTATCAATCGAAAGCACAGTATTTACAATACCGCTATCTGCTGTACTCAAATCCTTAAAACGTGCCTCAATGATTTTGAGTTCTTCTTTAGCACGAACAACATACTCATCCTTCAGCAGTCCGCTAATGTGGATAGCATACTTAAAAAAGTCATCCAAAATAGGAAGTTGATTTGACCTAACAAGTGCAAACGAAACAAGTGCAATCGAACCGTCTTTCTTTTCAGATGCTAATGTTGCCAACTGCTCATCTTGCTTCTTTGACAACACGAAACCATCAACCACTTCAGTCGCACTTAAATCTTCAAACACTAAAGACGTATTACTATTATTCTGTTTCCATTCCTCAAATACGCTAACGGAATAAAACTTTTGTTGGAAATCAGTTGATGCCTTATCTGCTTCATAAAAAGGAGGGATTGTATCTACTGAATAAATCAACTTTGACTCGTATACAGCGTCTTTGGAAAGAATAAAAGTACCGCCAAGTAAAACGGCTATACCTACAAAAGCACTGATTAGCCACTTGCCATCCCATAACGTTTGAAATGACTCAAATAAATCGATTTCATCATCTTGTACTTGGTTAATTGGGTTCATTTGGTTCATTTGATTATTTCAACTATGTTCTATAAAAATCAGATCAATAGCAATATTTTAACTATTTTAAACGTGCCTCACTATATCTGGAGCCTACCAATCCCATGTGCCCGGAAATATAAATTTTATCATTGAACTTCATGATTTAATTAGGCAGTGGTCTTTTCATCAGGCCTTACTGCGCCCATAATTAAAGCCAACAGAATGCTCATTATAAAACTGACAATAAAGGCTAGCAATATAATCATTCTTTTGTTTGGCTTAATAGGGGTTTTTGGAATGAGAGCCACTTGACTTATTTTCATAGCACTGACACTATTCATTGCAACTACTTCTGATTCAAGTTTAATTTTTTCAATATCTATGGCGATTAATGCTGGAATAAAAAATTTATCACTAGATCGGCTTTCTAATATTTGAATTTTTTTTAATAGTGCTATTTCACCATATAAATATAAGTTTGGTATGATCGTGTTGTCACCAAGAGAAATGGCAATTTGATTAGAATTAAATTGATTACCTGTCATCCTTTTAAAATTGTTCTCTGAAATCCCTAAAGATCTAGCTGTTTTAGCTGCCTCAGTTAATACTCCTATCTCATTTAAACGTTTATTCTTTGCTTTTGTAATTAGTAATCTACGCTCTAAAGATATCTCCTCTAAGCGAATGGAAATCTTTTTCTCAATAAGCTCGACGAGTTCATTAATGATTTTGGAATTGGCCATTGCAACAAGTTCATTTAAATATTGTGACATAGCCTCTGGATTATTTCCCTGCATTGACAATATATAAGGTAGTTCAGTAAGGTCATTGTTCTTTAAATTAGGCCCCTTAACTTTAACTGACTTAACAGTCCCAGTAATAAACGCATCGACATCATCAATCGGGGCGTTATCTGCATTGAACTGAGTTAAATAGTCACCCTCAACAAAGGCTATTTTTTGAAAGCCTTTAGATGACAGTTGAGTTAAAAATGCAGAGAAAACCGACTCCTTCGTTTCCTCTGTTAAATCTAGTTTATTTATAGTGGCAATCGAGGCTGTAGAAGGCGATGTAAATGAAGAGCTTACTTGATAGGTCGGCGTTAGATTAAGTGCATATAGGATTGCAAGAACAGTCACAAAACCCGTCAGGCCAGCTATAAGAAATTTTCTTACCACTAAAGAGTTGAATAATGCTCTTAGGTCAATATCATCTGTTTGACTGCGATAAATTTCTTTGTTGCTTTGCTGCATTATGGATTTTTTATATTTAATTATGAGCTATTTTATCTAAATAAGAAATTGATTGTAAAAAAATTACTTTATAGAAGAAGAAATTGTATATTAACCTATAAATTTTTAACTCGCATACATGCCGCCATTAATATGTATTGTTTGGGCAGTAATATAAGAGGCATTGTCGCCTGCTAAAAACAAGACAGCCTTTGCAATTTCATCTACTGTGCCCAACCTACCCATAGGAATCTGCGAGGCGAGAGCTGCTTTTTGCGCATCGGGAAGACTATCAGTCATATCAGTCTCAATAAAGCCTGGCGCAATTGCATTAACTGTAATCCCCCGAACGCCAACCTCACGTGCTAGTGACTTAGTAAAGCCGATAATGCCAGCCTTAGAGGCTGCATAGTTTGACTGTCCAGCATTGCCCATCGCGCCAACAACTGATGTAATAGAGATGACTCGTCCAGACCTTTTCTTTATCATGCCTCGTAATACTGCCTTAGACATTTTATAAACAGACGAAAGATTGGTACTTATAATCTCATCCCACTCCTCTTCTTTCATCCGAAGTAGGATGTTATCCCGAGTAATTCCAGCATTGTTAATTAGTATATCAACAGTGCCATACTCTTCAGTAACAGCTTTTAAAACATTTGAAATTTGTTCATTGTCTGTTACGTTAAGCTTCATACCTTTACCAAGGATATTGTTTTCAGAAAATGTTTTACTAATATTTTTTGCGCCCTCTTCACTTGTTGCGGTTCCTATTACCGTTGCGCCAGCTGCACCTAGCGTTAATGCAATTGCATTACCAATCCCCCTGCTCGCCCCTGTAACTAAAACTAATTTTCCATTAAGCATGTGATATCTCCTCTATCGTAGATTTTAACGTAGCTAAATCTATTATAGCCGACCCACTAAGTGACTTATCAATTCGTCGTGTAAGTCCGGCCAATACTTTTCCGGGGCCAGCCTCAATCAATTTTTCTGCGCCCGATTGCTTCATTTTTTGAACTGTTAAAGTCCAAAGAACTGGTTTATACATTTGCTCTACTAGTTTCGATTTTATCGCATTAATATCAAGCGCATAGTCCGCATCCACATTATGAATCACTCTAGCATCTCCCATTTCAAAATTGACCTCTTGGACCGAGGATTTAAAATCTATTGCTGCATTAGTCATAAGTGAGCAGTGAGAGGGAACGCTGACTGGAAGTACCAGTGCACGTTTTGCGCCAGCCTCTTTCATTAGCTCGCAAGCATGGGCTACCGCTTTTTTTTCTCCAGCAATCACTACCTGACCAGGTGAATTAAAATTAACTGCTTCAACAACCCCAATACCACTAGCTTGGGTACATATTTGAATAATATTTGTATCGTCAAGCCCAAGTATAGCTGCCATAGAGCCTGTGCCAGTTGGCACGGCTGCTTGCATGAGTTCGGCCCTTTTTCTCACTAACTTTACTGCCTCAAAAAAGCTCAAAGATCCAGAGGCTACAAGAGCCGTATATTCACCAAGACTGTGCCCCGCAATAGAGATAGGCGTTAAACCAACTTCACTTGCTAAAACTTTATAGGTTGCATAGCCAGCTGCAAGCATTACTGGCTGTGTATTTTCAGTAAGGTTTAATAATTCTTGATCTTCGTTGACAATCTTCCACAAATCTAAATTAATTGCGTCACTTGCTTCTTGAAAAATCTCATTGACAACTGAGAAATTACTGCGCAAATCAGATAGCATGCCTAGAGATTGAGAGCCTTGACCTGGAAAAACAATTGAATATTTCATAATAAGACTAATTATAAATGAGATTAATAACAAAAAAGCGCCGGAAGGCGC
>Ga0209482_1000322_pt1 | contig 42965 bp, 41 predicted proteins | sample CoawatmetaG10DNA_FD_187512 | JGI IMG/M metagenome (GOLD analysis project Ga0209482, IMG submission 187512) | Marine microbial communities from the West Antarctic Peninsula - Coastal water metaG104-DNA (SPAdes) (version 2) | ecosystem: Environmental > Aquatic > Marine > Coastal ...
TCAAACAGCTTACAAAATCTCTGAGTGAAATTGCAGAAGTAATTGTTGTTGCTCCAAGTGAGAATAAGTCTGCAGCAAGTAGCTCATTAACTCTTGGAAGGCCATTAAAACCAATTCAAATTGAGAGAAATATTTATGCAATCGATGCAACGCCGACTGATTGTGTTCATTTAGCACTGTGTGGCTTCATAAAGGAGTCAATTGATTTAGTAGTGACTGGTATTAATTTTGGGGCAAACCTGGGGGACGATACCATCTATTCTGGAACTGTTGCTGGGGCTATTGAAGGGCGATTTTTGGGACTTCCATCAATTGCAATGTCTCTAGCTAGTTGGGAGTGTAATCACTTCGAGACAGCGGGAGAAATTGCTAAGAGATTAGTTACCCAAATTGATAAATCTGAACTATCTTACAACACTATTATTAATGTTAATGTTCCAGATATTCCTCTTAGTGAAATTAAAGGTATTAAGAGTACTCGCCTAGGAAGTAGGCATAAGTCTGAGTCAAGTATTAAGGATAAAGAGAATACATCTCTTTATTGGATTGGTGAAAATGGAAAAGAAGCTGATAATTCAGAAGGTACAGATTTCCATGCAATTTCTAATAACTTTGTTTCAGTTACCCCTCTTCAGATTGATACCACTAAGCACTCTGAAGTGAAGAGAATGAATGATTGGCTTCAAAAAATGGATTATTGATTCCACGTATCTCTTAGTCCAACTGTTTTATTAAATACTAGTTCTATAGACTCACTATCTCTACAAAAGTACCCCTCTCGTTCAAACTGATATGCTCTTTCAGCTTTTGCACTTGATAAATTTGGCTCTACAAAACCATTTTTTATCTCAAGAGAGTTTGGGTTAATAAGAGATGAAAAATCATCAAAGTTAGCTGGATTTGATTCTAAAAAAAGGCGATCATATATTCTAAATTCAGCGCTAGCTGCTTTGCTAGATTCAACAAAATGAATAACACCTTTCACCTTTCTTCCATCAGATGGATTTTTACCTAAGGTCTCTGAGTCATAAGTACAGTAGACGGTTTGTACATTGCCATCTATATCAATATCAAAATGAGTTGCTTTGATAATGTAAGCATTCCTAAGACGGACCTCTTTATTTATTGCTAGTCGTTTATATTTATTATTTGGGGCTACTTCTTTAAAGTCATTTTTATCAATATATACCTCACGACTAAAAAAAATCTCTCTAGTTCCCATTTCCTTATTTTGAGGATGAATAGGGGCATTAAGGCATTCAATTTCACCTTTAGGATAATTTTCAATTACTAATTTAATAGGATTCATTACAGCCATTGAGCGGGGAGCGATAACATTAAGATCATCTCTAATTGATGATTCTAAAATTGAAATATCTGTCAAGCTATTAGCTTTTGAAACTCCAATTCGCTCACAGAAATCTCTTATTGAAGCTGCCGTATATCCTCTTCTTCGAAGTCCTGAAATAGTTGGCATCCTAGGATCATCCCAGCTATTTACATGATTGTTATCTACTAAAAGTTTTAACTTTCTTTTTGATGTTGTAGCATACTCTAGATTCAGACGTGAAAATTCATATTGATGAGATCTATCAATATTGTTAAATTTGTCTATATTTTCTAAAGTCCAATTATAAATTCTTCGATTATCTTGAAATTCTAAAGTGCATATTGAGTGTGTAATACCTTCAATAGCATCACCAAGACAATGTGCAAAGTCATACATTGGGTAAATACACCATTGATTATTTGTTTGATGATGTGTCGCAAATCGAATACGATAAAGAGTAGGGTCTCGCATGCACATGAAACTGGAAGACATATCAATTTTGGCTCTTAATACACATTCACCTTCTTTAAACTTGCCTGCTTTCATTTTTTTAAAAAGAGATAGGTTTTCCTCAATACTTGTTCCACGATATGGGCTATTCTTTCCAGGTACCTTAAGAGTTCCACGATATTCACGAGTCTCTTCACTGCTTAAAAAGCATACATATGCTAAACCCTTAGAAATAAGCTCTTCTGCACATAGATAAAATATATCAAAGTAGCTTGAGCTAAATTTTACTTCGCCATCCCAATTAAATCCTAACCACTCAACATCTTTTTTAATTGAATTGACATATTCAATATCTTCTTTAGCTGGGTTAGTATCATCAAATCTTAAGTTGCAGTAACCATCATAATCGGATGCTGTACCAAAGTTAAGGCAAATAGATTTTGCATGACCAATATGAAGGTATCCATTGGGTTCTGGTGGAAACCTTGTTTTAATAACTGTGTGTCTTCCAGATAACAGATCTTCGTTGATGACATTGCGAATGAAGTTAGTAGGCTTTACTTCTTTATTTTGAGAATCCATTTATATTAGTTTTAAGTATGGCTTGGGGTTTTTAAATTATATCATTAAAAGCTTAATTTAATATCTAGCGCTTTAAATAGAATGACGCTGTAAAATACTTTTTATGAAAATAGCTATTGTCAAACTCTCAGCCTTAGGTGATATTATTCACGCAATGATTGTTTTGCAATTTATAAAGAAATATAATCAATCAATCGAGATTGATTGGATCGTAGAGGAAAGTTATAAAAACTTATTAGAGTTTAATCCTGACATTACTAAAGTTCATGTAGTAAATATTAAAAAAGCCAAGAAGAAAAGATCAATTTATTTATTACTAAGTGAATTAAAAAAGCTTCGAAAGCTTGGACCATATGATTTAGTAATTGATATGCAGGGACTTATAAAGTCAGCATTAATTGCTCGTCTAATTCCTTCTCCAATAACTTTAGGCTTTGATAAGTCCTCAATTAGAGAAAGTATTGCTTCAATTTTCTATAATAAAACCTTTAATTACGGATACGATGAAAATATTATTAAAAGAAATTTAGCTATAGTTGAATTTGTACTTAGAATAAAAACAACCAAAGCACAAATAGAAAATAAACTTACTTTTTTGTATTCTAAAAAAAAATACTTGGACACTAATTTATCCAAAACAAAAAATAATGTTTTATTAGTTCCAGGCGCCTCTCTTCAAGCAAAATGTTACCCAGTTTCGAATTTAGCTGAATTAACAACTTTACTTGATGCTAATTTTTTTATTATTTGGGGTAACCAAAAAGAAAAAAAAATGGCAGATGAATTAAAACTTATTTCTCCTAATATAAATGTTTGTGAAAAACTATCTTTAGACCTTTTGGTGTCTTTAATTTCTCAGATGGATCTTATAATAGGTCCTGATACAGGACCTACTCATATGGGCTGGGCACTAAATATTCCATCAATCACTTTATTTGGCCCAACACCTGGAGATAGAAACTCTTATGAAACAAAAATTAATAAAATTATTGAATCAAATTCTGATGTAAATCCATTTAGAATAAACAAAAATGATTTTTCAATAAAAGAAATTAGTGCCCAGAAGATATTAAAAATTTGTAAAGAGTTATTAAGATATTAATACAGAGGCTTAATTAATAATTATCTGATTAGCCTCTTTAATTGATCCTAGGATATATTTAGCATTTGAATCTATTTCATTAATTTTATGACCACTTTTGACAAGAATAGTATTGGCTATATCTGAGTTATTTGCAGCAATAATGTCATCTTCTTTATCGCCTATAAGCCATGAGTTTTGCATGTCTATATTGTACTTTTCTTTTGCCTCTAAGAGCATTCCAGGTCTTGGCTTCCTGCACTCGCAATTCGAATCAGGTAAATGAGGACAATGAAAAATATCCAATATTTTTATGTCATTTTTTTTAAACTCAGCCAGCATCCAATTACTTAAAGTCTTAAAGTCTATCTCATTGTAATAACCTCGTGAAATTCCAGATTGATTTGTAATTACAATAATTTCATAACCTAAGTTTTGTAAATATTGACAAGTTTTAAAAACACCATCAATAAACTCAAAGTCTTCGATTCTATGTAAATAATTAATTTCTTTATTAATTACACCATCTCGATCAAGGAAAATAGTTTTAATAGTCATAAATTTAGGTAAGTATAATTATAGTTATTTTTAGAATAAAGTGTCTTTATGGTTTTCAATGCTAAGTAATTTTAATATAGATAAGACATATCAGTCTCTCCTAATTATATTGGCATTTTTGATGCCATTAACTATTTTTGGAGCTAACTTAATCATAGTTACTATTTGTATTATTTGGCTATGCTCTGGTAACTTTAAATTGAAATATTATCAAATTATTAATAATAAATTAATGATGGCTTCAATTGTATTTTTTTGTTTACATGTGGTTGGATTATTGTGGACTGAAGATTTAGTTTGGGGGCTTCATATTGTTCATAAAATGTGGTACTTTTTATTATTATTTCCAGTGCTATTTTCAATAGTAAGAAAAGACTATATTGATAGATATATAGGTGCATTTTTGCTTGCAATTGCAATTACTGAAGTTTGTTCATACTTAATTTGGTTTGAAGTAATTACACCATTTAAACATGGAACTCTAGAAAATCCTACTCCTTTTATGAGTCATGTTTCTTATAATCCAATATTAGCATTTGCCATATATCTAGTTCTTCATGAAATATGTTTCAATAAAAAAATAACAAATTTTGTATTCTCTTTATATACCTTTTTTGCACTTAGTATGTCAATTAATATGTTTATTACTGGAGGGCGCGCAGGACAAGTTGTTTTTTTTGTAATGTTAGCAATACTAATTTTTCAGATTTTAGATAAACAAAGAGTTAAATCATTAATAATAATTTTACTAATAATTCCTGGAATATTTTTTGCTGCTTATGTAACAAGTGATCTTTTCCAAGAAAGAGTTGATTTGGCCGTAAAAGAAACAATTTTTTATACTGATGATCAGTCTAGTTCAGTGGGCAAAAGGATTAATTATGCAACAAATTCTTGGCATGTAATTAAGAAAAACATATTAATTGGTATTGGAACAGGGGATTTTCCAAGTGAATATGCAAAAAGTAATCAACTCTTCTCACCAAAAATGTCTAGTACTTCAAACCCTCATAATATGTATATTTTAGTTTCAATGCAGTTGGGACTATTTGGTCTTTTGAGTTTGCTCAGTATTTTCTACTACCAAATAAAACTCTCATTTATTTCTTCAAAAAAGTTTATCCGAGATGTTGGATTGATGCTTCCTTTAATGTTTTTAGTGATGATGTTAAGTGACTCTTATCTCTTAGGCCACTATACAACGTTAATGTTTGTATTTTTTAGTTCATTTCTATATAAAGATTTTGAGAAAAATTAAAAAAATCCTTATAATTATTCAACGTTCAAACGGAGATGTTTTTTTAAGTGCCTCGCTAATTAATAGCCTCTATAATTTTTATCAATCACCTCAAATTGACTTACTTGTTAATGATGATACATATCCAATAGCAAGTCTTCTTACAAATATAAATTTTATACATACATTCTCTTATACAAAAAAACATGAAAATCAATTGAAACAAGAAAAAAATCTTGTAATGTCTTTATTTAAAAAATATGACTTAAGTATTAACTTAACAGCAAGTGACCGAAGTGTTCTTTATGCAGTTTTAGCTGGCAGTAAATCTATTAGTGCAGTTGAAAAGGATAAGCGGAAATCATGGTGGAAAAAAATACTTCTTAGCCATCATTATTATTTTGATGCATCTAAACACATACTATTAAACAACTTACAGCCTTTAAGAATACTAAAAATTAAATATGATAATCTTCAATCATCTATTAGCTTTTCAAAAAATAATTATTCTGATATGCAAAGTAAGTTAAAGAATCAAGGTATTAATGAATTTATTATTTTCCATCCTTCAGCTCAATATAACTATAAAATTTATCCAAAAAAATTGAGAGACAAGTTACTCAATTTTCTTAATACTTTAGAAGTGCCAATAATTATTACTGGTGGTAATTCTGAAATTGACTTAAATATAAAAAAAGAAATACCATCTTTAGCTAACATCTATAATTTTATTGGAGAAACTAGCCTAAAAGATTATTTTATTTTGAGTGAATTGGCATTAGCATATATTGGAATGGATACTTTAAATATGCATATAGCTGCTTCACAAAATAAGAGAATTTTTGCAATATTTGGCCCGACTAATTTATCTATGTGGTCTCCCTGGTCTAACCAATTAAATACATCAACTTCAATAAGTAAACCTATACAATCTTATGGAAATAATACAATTTTTCAAGCTAATATGCTTTGCGTAGCGTGTGGTAAAAAAGGCTGTAATGGTAGTGGTAAAAGTGAATGTCTAGACAATATTAATCCAAAGATAGTTTTTGAGGAAGTTAGTAATTGGTACAAAAATGCTTGAGTATAAAAGACATATACTCTTCTATTTAAATTTAAAATTCCAAGCTATGTTTCAAAATTTACCTTTAATCAAACAGCTCAGATAATTAGTCAAGCAATTTTTTATTTTGTTGTGATGGGGTTGTAATGTATGCTGCAAATGCTCTTGATAAAAAAATTATTCCTATGTTTGCAAGGTTTGAGCTGGAGATGCAATTAACATTATCTCGAAGGGCATTTACACTATTTGACCTATTTAATATTAACAACATATCAGTTGCAGAAATAATTCTGAAGCAACTAACTCCGATGATAATCATCTTCTATCCTATCTGAAGCAACTAACTCCGATGATAATCATCTTCTATCCTAATAATATCATCCTCTCCCAAGTAGTCTCCAGTTTGGACTTCAATAATTTCTAGAGGAGTGCCTTGTTTATTTTCAACTCTATGAATTGTGCCTTTTGGTATAAAGGTTGATTGATTAATTTTTAATTCAATTATTTTTTCACCACTTGTAATTGTTGCCAATCCTTCAACAACAACCCAATGTTCAGCTCTATGAAGATGTTTTTGTAGAGATATTTTTGCCCCAGGATTTATTAATAATCTCTTTACTTGGAAGCCATCGCCAGAATCAAGCAAATCATAATATCCCCATGGCCTATAAATTTTTCGATGAAAATTAGTCTCTTTCCTGTTAGTTTCTTTTAGCTTAGTGACAATGGTATTTATTTTTTGGGAATATTCTTTATTTGCAACTAATAATGAATCCTGAGTGTCAATAATGATTAGGTTATTAACTCCTATAGCTGACACTAATCGATTTGAACTTGAGACATAGGTATTTTTTACATCTTTAAGAATAACATCACCCTCACTAACATTTCCATCTTTATCCTTGTCTTTTAGCTCCCATAACGAATCCCAAGATCCAATATCACTCCAACCGCTATTTAATGGAACTACAACGCTATTATTTGTTTTTTCCATGACCGCATAGTCAATTGATTTGTTTGGACAAGCTTTAAATTCATGATTATCTATCCGTATGAAATCAGCATCATTGTGACTTATTTTTAAAGACTTCTGGCAAGCAGAAAATATTTCTGGTTCAAAAATACTAAGCTCTTTAAGAAAGACAGATGCTTTAAACATAAAAATACCACTATTCCAAAAATAATTACCATTATCTAAATATAATTGCGCATCTTTTAAATTTGGTTTTTCGGTAAAAGATTTGATTGAATAATGCTCTTCATCTTTACTTAAGTCAGCTTCAATATACCCATACCCAGTTTCTGGTTTAGTAGGTAGGACTCCAAAAGTGACCAATTTCCCATTTTCTGCTAGAGATTCTGCAGTTTGAATTGCCCTATGGAACGCTTTAATATTATCTATATGATGATCTGCAGACAATATTAAAAGGGTGCAATCTTTTATATTTTTTATTAAATTAAGTGCAGCAAGTGCTACAGCAGGAGCAGTATTTTTTCCAAGGTGCTCAAGAATTATGCCACTTGATTTTTTATTTATTTGCCTTAGTTGTTCAACAGCCAAAAACCGATGTTCTTCATTGCAAACAATTATTGGGTCAATCGAGTCTATTGGTAATCTTAAAATTGTATCTTGAAAAAGAGTTGTATCGTTTATTAAGTTAATAAATTGTTTTGGATGAAGTGATCTAGAAATTGGCCATAATCTTGTACCACTTCCACCAGAAAGAATAATTGGAACTATCATTTATTGGCCTTATGTATCGAAGTTACTTTAGGTGGTAACCAGTTTTTCTGTGATTCAGTTAATTTAACATATCGATAGAATGTCCCCTCAAAATTACCAAAGGCTATAACGAAGCCTGCCCCTCCATCTAAGAAACCAAGTTTAAAAATATAATGCTTTAAAAAAGACCATGATCCATGTAAAAAAGCTTTGAATACACTTCCAGTAATATTTTTTTCTTGAAGTTTAGGTACACCAAGAGTCGAGTATCGATTGGCTTTATTAATGATCTCCTCGATATTTTTAAATGGAAATTGCCATATAATATTATTAATAACACCAATTTTCTTATCACTATGGCTAATAAACCCCTCGTGGACAGGCTTTAAATCATAATTCATTTTTCCATTTCTAAATAATTGAGGTTGCCTGAAGTTAGGGTACCAGCCAGAATATTTAATCCACTTACCCATAAAGAAATTTTTTCTAGGGACTCTATAAATATCATGATCACTATTTTCAATAAGTGACAAAATTTCATCTCTAGCCTCTATAGTGCATCGTTCATCAGAGTCTAAACTGAATATCCAGTCCCCAGTGCAATGCAAAATAGCTTGATTGCGAAGATCACCATAGCCTTTGAATGCAATATGTACAACCTTGGCACCTAGTTCTTGAGCTATTTCAGACGTCCCATCCGTACTATGAGAATCAGCCAAAATAATTTCATCAGCCCATAAGACACTATTGATACAGTCGCTGATTTTTTCTGCTTCATTATAAGCAATGATGTAGACTGAAATTTTCACGGCTCAATGATCTACTATAATTATATGTGGTTAAATGTTACCTAATTATCAAGAAGTTAAATAGTTTAAATGCGCGCAAGCTTAATCATTACAACTTATAATCGAGCCGATGCATTGTTGTTTGTTTTGGGCAGTATAGAGTCTCAAACTTTAAAGCCTTTTGAGGTCATTATTGCCGATGATGGAAGTGCAAGTGATACTAAACAAGTTATTGATGCTTTTCAGGAAAAATCAAATCTAACTATTATCCATTCGTGGCAGAATGACCAAGGATTTAGGGCTGCAAAATCTAGAAATAAAGCAATTGTAAAGGCCTCTGGTGATTATATTATTTTGGTCGATGGTGATATGATATTACACCCTAAATTTGTTGAAGACCATCTCAACAACTCAGAGTCTGGCTACTTTGTTCAAGGTTATCGAGTTTTGTTAACAGAAAAAAAAACAAAAATGATTTTGAATGATAGTGACATGGACTTTTCATTTACCTCAAGTGGTCTTCAAAACAGTAAAAACGCCATTCATTCAAATAGACTGTCAAAGTTATTTTCAAATACAAAGAACATCTTGCGTGGTATAAAATCTTGCAATATGGCATTTTTTAAAAAAGATTGTATTAATGTTAATGGCTTTAATAATGATTTCGAAGGATGGGGCAGAGAAGATAGTGAATTTGCAGCGCGTTTATTAAATAGTGGTATTGCTCGTAAGAATCTTCGTTTTAATGCAATACAATTTCATCTGTGGCATGCTGAAAATACTAGAGTATTGTTAAGAAAAAATGATTTACTCTTAAAATCTGCAATTAATAATAATTCTAAGTGGTGCAATAATGGTATTGATAAGTATTTGAAGATATGATTACAATTAAGGAGGTTAAGGCCAAAATTCTTAAAATGGCTGGCAGTAAAAGCCAATTGTAACAATTCATGAAAATAATAGAGATAGTTATGAATTATTTGTGTCGACAAGTACAATGTATAGAACAATTTTCTCAAGTTCTAAGAAAGGCTTAAGGGGCTATTCTTTGGATTTTTTAGTAGACTATTGTTTCGAATTAATTAACATAAAAAATAAGGAAAATGATGAGTAGGATATTGAAATTCTTTTGTAATATATTTATATGATATGAAGGTAAGTGCATTTACATTTATTAAGAATGGTCAGATATTGGGATATCCATTCTTACAATCCATTAATTCTGTTCTGTCAATTGTTGATGAATTTATAATCAATGTTGGTGATTGTGAAGACGATACTATGGAGCTTATTCAATCAATTAAAAATAATAAAATTCGCATTATTGAATCTAAATGGAGTGAAGTAATGCATGATCGTGGATATGTTTATGGACAGCAAAAAATGATTGCGCAATTTAACTGTACTGGTGATTGGGCTTTCTATATTGAAGGAGATGAGGTATATCATGAAGATGATTTAGAGCAAATTAGTAAATCCATGAAAATGTATTTGGATGATTCAAATGTTGAGGCGCTTGTTTTTGATTTTAATCATTTTTATGGTAATGCTAATAGTGTTCTTAATTCTCCTGGTTGGTATCGTTCAGAAGCAAGAATCATTAAAAACTCAGTAAGATCCTATGCACCAGATGGCCTTTTTTGGCTTATTTTAGAGTCTAATAAAAAAGGTAGGTATCCAAGGGCAAAGCATACAGGAGTTACTTGTTACCACTATGGCTGGTTGCGAAGTGAAGAACAAATGAACCTCAAAACTAGTAAAGTGAAAAAGTACTGGGGTGGTAACCCTGTCAAAATTGATTATTCACAAATGGATCAATCTATAATTAAACAATTTAGTGGAACTCATCCAAAAATCGTTAAAAATTGGCTGCCTAAAGATGTTGGGCTGTATATAGCTGATCCAACATATACTCCAACTCAAAAGCAAAAAAGACACCGATTTAAGATGAGTCTTGAAAAGCTTTTTGGTATAGATTTAAGTAAAAAACATTTCAAGTTGGTTTGATGAAAATTTTTATTGAGCTTCCTACATGGCTTGGTGATACAGTTATGGCGACGCCTGCAATTGAAAATTTAGCAAATTTTCAAGATGAAGTTGAAATTACTCTTATTGGATCATTTATATCTATTGAGGCACTTAAAAACCATCAAAAAGTAGTCAAAACAGTGATTTTGGATAAAAGATACTCATCTTTAGTCAAACAATCGAGAGAGTTAGGAAATTTTGATGCATTCTTTACATTTAGAGGTTCATTTCGTTCAAAATTTCTGAAATTATTGATTTCAGCTCAAAATAAGCATCAATTTAATAAAAATCGATATAAAAATCGCCATCAAGTTGAAAAATACAACGATTATGTTAACGAAAGTCTAAATACTAATTTTCCTGCAGGAAAATTAGTGCTTCATTCCAGTTCAAAATACCTAGCTCAACACTCAAAATTAGTCCTAGGTCTTAATTCTGGCGCATCTTATGGAAGTGCAAAGCGCTGGTATCCAGAAGAATTTTCTAAGGTTGCTGCTGAATTATCCACTGTTTATGATATTATTATTTTTGGTGGCTTAGATGAAATAGACATTGCTGAAGATATTGAGCAATCACTCATTGAAAAAGGCATTACTAATTATCAAAATCTTGCGGGCAAAACCTCTATTACAGAATTAATCAATCAAATATCAGTTCTTGATCTTTTTATTACGGGAGACAGTGGTCCTATGCATGTAGCTGCTGCCTTTAAAGTACCCACAATTGCAATATTTGGCCCCACTAAAGATGATGAAACATCACAGTGGATGAATGACAATAGCATAATTGTTAAACGAAATCTCGACTGCCAACCCTGTATGCTACGCACATGCCCACTCCAACATCACAATTGTATGAAGCAAATTAAGGCTGGGGATGTTCTTAAAGAAGCTAAATCTTTAATTAACACTTAATAAGGAGGTAACTGCTAGAAAATCACCAATCAACTCGACTGTAGCTTGAGATTTTTTAGGAGTTCTTCAAACTCAAGTTGGGTAATTAACTGTAAGAATCTTGAATCTTTTCTATAATTTTTGTTGTACTTTTACCATTTATGAATTTAATTAATTTGAACTCGTCAGCAATATCTTGTCCAATAACCTCTTTGCCTTCATAATCTCCCCCTTTGACCAAAGTGTGAGGTTTTATTGCTTTTATTAAATCATAAGGTGTATCTTCATCAAAGATAATCACATAATCAACAGCTTCAAGTGCCGCCATTATGTAAGCCCTGTCTTGTTCTGAATTGATTGGGCGATCTGCACCTTTTAAGTTGTTAACTGACCTATCGGAATTAAGCCCAACTATCAAAACATCACCAAAACTTTTTGCTTCTTCAATGTATCTTACATGACCGGCATGAAGTAAATCAAAACAGCCATTGGTAAAGACAATTTTCCTGTCTCTAAACTTCAATTCTTTACTTAAAGCAGTAATTTCATCAATAGTTTTTATATGTGCATTGCTAGTTGATTGGTTTAGGCTGGATTCATATTCAATAACTTCAGTCAGTGTTGCTGGAGCACTACCAACCTTTCCAACAACAACGCCAGCAGCTAGGTTAGCGAACTTAACCGCCTCATCAATATTTAATTCGCAAGAAAGGGCAAAGCCAAGTGAGGCCAAAACTGTATCTCCAGCACCAGTCACATCAAACACTTCTCTAGTTTGAGTGGGTTGATTTCGCAACCCTTTGTCATCATAAATTGCAACACCTTGTTCGCTTAGAGTAATGAGAGAAACATCTAACTCACATTCTTTTTTAAGTTTTTTTATGGCACAAGCAAGACTTGCATCATCAAAAATTTTAACCCCAGTTGCCTCCCCAGCTTCTTTTTTATTTGGCGTTAATAAATAAGCACCTTTGTATTTTGCAAAATCCAAACCCTTAGGATCAGCAAGAATTTTAACTGAGTGTTTTTTGGCAATTGAAATAAGTTGTTGTGTTAGATCATTTGTCAATACTCCTTTACCATAATCAGATAGTAACACGCAGTCATAATTAGTAATATTTTTGCCAAAACTTGAGAGAATTGCTTTTTGTGAAGTTTCTCCAATATCTTCAGAATTTTCTTGATCATAGCGAACCACTTGCTGATGTGCAGCAATAATTCTAGTTTTTTTGGAGCCAATTCTTCCCTTCTCAACTATAAGATAATGAATATCTATATTGATGTCAGACAAAAGTGATTTTAGTTCGATGGAAACCTCACATTCCCCGATAACACTAATCACATCTACCTGTGCACCTAGAGCTTTTAAATTATTAATGACATTGCCAGCACCACCAAGTACAGTACTTTGGTTGTTAACATTAACAATAGGCACAGGCGCTTCAGGTGAAATGCGTTCAGAAGACCCCCACATGTAGTGATCGATCATTAAATCACCAATAACTAAAATTCTAGGATTATTATTTTGCAGAGAAATCATAAATTTTTAGTGCTATGTAGGCGTTTAATTTCAGGAATATAGGATTTAATTCCTTGCTCTAATGACACTTTTGGATTGAAGTTTAAATTATCTTTAGTTGCACTAATATTTGCTTGAGTGTTCATTTGATATCCACTATAGGGGTTAGGGAAATACTCTGTACCTAGTGCAGTTTTTAATTCTTTTTGCAAAATATCAGCAATCTCTTGAAAACTTCTTGGAATGCCTGTACCCACGTTATATGTTCCATTTAACAAAGGACTACAAGCCTTGATATTAGCTTGAACTACATCCTCAATATAGATAAAGTCTCGTAATATTTGAGATGAATTTTCAAATAAACGTGGCGCATTGCCGTTTAATATTTGATGACCAAGTTGGATTACCATAGACGACGTACTGGCTTTATAATATTCTCTTGGACCGTAGACATTAAAAAACCTTAGCCCAACTATTCTTAGATCTGGGTTTTCTATTGCGTATCTAATCGCAATCTGATCCATAATGTATTTACTGTATCCATAAGGGTTCTCAGGACTCTCATTACCTACAGTTTGGGGGGACGGTAAGTTGCCATAAGTTGCCGCTGAACTTGCATAGACTAGTGCAGATTTATCTTTTTTAGCAATTGCCAATAAATCATAAAATGAATTTACATTCGTTTTCATTATAATTTCTTGATCGTATACTCGTGTGTCTGAAATTGCAGCATGATGAAATATATAATCAAACTCATAATCATTTAATAAAGATAAATCACTTTTATTATTAATGTTTCCACAGATAATATCACCCCTAAATCCGATCAAGTTTTTGTAATGACCAAAGCTTTTTAGGTTTCCATTATGAAAAGTTTCAACATTTCTAAAGCAGTCGAACACAATGACTTTAGATTTTGGGAAGTTTTCCTGAAAATAAAAGGCTAAATTACTACCTATAAAGCCTGCACCGCCAGTAATAAGAATAGTTTTATTGTTGAAGTCTATTTTATTATTCATCATAGTTTATTAAATTTTGTTTAATTATAGAGCATCGTTAATCAATATATCTAAGAAACACTAACAGTAATATATTTTTGATTTTAAAAGGATTAAAATTTATCCTAAATATCTAGTTAGTAGCCATGTAAGAAAATTCTAGTTATTTTAAAATTTCTACTATGCGAAGCTGCCTCTTTGGGCATCTTTGATTAACAAAATACTATAGATGCTGTATTATATTAAACTGATAAATAAAGCTAACACACAAAAACTGCACATAAAAAATGTGAGACTTTTAACTTAGCATACATGCTATTTAAGTGCATGTAAATTGAATTCTGATAGAAGGTCTAGTGGAATAATTAATTTATAAAAATATAAAAATATAAAAATATAAAAATCTTAAGGTTAAATATGAAAAATAAAAACATAATTGCATTATTCGAAGATTCAATTCGTGTCAAGAAAGTATGCTTAGAGCAAGGTCTAGGGTGTATTTCTTCTATGGGTGATGTGGCCTGTAACTCCATTCAAAATGGCGGCAAAATAATGCTATGTGGAAATGGTGGGTCTGCAGCTGACGCTCAACACCTTGCAGCAGAAATGCTGGTACGCCTTAGGCCAATGAATAATAGAGAAGGTGTTGCAGCTATAACGCTTGCACAGGATACATCGACGATTACAGCTTGTGGAAATGATTTTGGATATGAATTACTTTATGAGCGCGTATTAAAATCACTTGGAAAGAAAGGGGACTGCTTAATAGGAATTACTACTTCAGGAAATTCTAAAAATATAATCCTGGCAATGAAAGCTGCAAAAGAGTTAAACATTAAAGTTTTTGGTTTTTTAGGTTGTGGAGGTGGCGAAGCTTTAAAATATTGTGATGAAGCTTTTTTAGTTCCTAGTAATAATACCGGCAGGATTCAAGAAGCTCATATTACTGCAGGGCATGCTTTAATGGAATATATTGAGGACAAATTACTTGAGTCTGGATATCTAAATTTACAAAAATCATAATAATATAAATATGAAAATTTCTTTAGATAACATCGATGCATTTGTATTTGATTTTGACGGTGTTTTAACAAATAACCTTGTACAGATAGATGAGAATGGAAAAGAAAGTGTATGTTGCAGCAGGGCTGATGGTTTAGCTTTTGATGTGCTTCGTAAATTAAATAAACCTGCTTTTATCTTGTCAACAGAGAAGAATTCTGTTGTAGAAATGCGTGCAAAAAAAATAAAAATTCCTGCAATACTAGGGGTAATTAATAAAATGGAAGCTATTAAAGAGCTAGCTAATAAGAATAGTTTCCGTTTGGAAAACATTTTATATGTAGGAAATGATCTTAATGATTATTTTGCTATGCAATTGTGTGGTTGTAAGGTATGTCCAGCAGATAGCCATCCAAAAATTAAAAGTATGTCTGACATAATTCTTAATTCAACTGGTGGAAATGGCGTTGTTAGAGAGTTGTTAGAGGAAGTGTTAAATATAGATTTTATTAAAATTTTGTACCAATCTAATTAAAATGATTATAATGCCATCTTTAAATATTGTTACTCTATTTGACCTAGAGATAACCATGAAGTAATAAAAATAATATCTCTTTTGATTTAAAAACCGATGGAAATTAGGGTGTTATTTGAGAGATGTTTTGAGGTTAATTTTTTTATATTAAATTGGGAGTACATATATGCCAATATTTATAGTTGCAGAGGTTGGGATAAATCATAATGGAGATATGTCTTTATGCAAACAACTTATAGATACTGCTGTAAATGCTGGGGCAGATGCAGTGAAATTTCAAAAGCGTGATATTAATTTAGTTTATACCAAAGATTTTTTGAATTCTGCAAGACAGAGTCCTTGGGGGTCCACACAACGTGATCAAAAAAATGGACTAGAATTTAATCATGATGACTATTTGGAAATTGATAAATATTGTAAAGAAAAAAACATTGAATGGTTTGCCTCAGCTTGGGACCTAAAAAGTCAGGTTTTTCTTCAAAATTTTAACTGTAAATATAATAAAGTTGCCTCTGCAATGATTGTTTATAAAGAACTTCTTGAGATGATTGCTAAAGAGGGTAAGCATACATTTATTTCTACTGGAATGACAACTTATGAACATATTGACCAAGCAGTAAAAATTTTTAGAGACAATAAGTGTTCATTTGAATTAATGCATACTGTATCAACTTATCCAATGAATGACGCAGATGCTAATCTTTTAATGATAAACACTTTGAGGGATAAATATCAATGCAAAGTTGGTTATAGTGGTCATGAGGTGGGATTAGCTATTTCCTATGCTGCTGCTGCACTTAAAATTACTTCATTAGAAAGACATATTACAATTGATAGAGCAAGTTATGGATCTGACCAGTCTGCATCTATAGAGCCTGTAGGCTTTAATAAATTAGTTTCAGCAGTAAGAACAATTGAGGAGGCCATGGGAGATGGAATTAAGAAAGTTATTGAAGCTGAAGAGCCAGTGGCAATAAATCTTCGTCAACATATTGATTGGCGAAGCGTTAAATAATTTTTCAAAATATGAGTTTATAATGCAGAAAGAAGATGCTCCTAGTGAAAATAATGTCCTTAAAGATGAGAAATATCTCTCAACAATATACTCTGAAGAGAGACGCCCTATAAATGACTACCCACTTAAGTTAGCTACTCATTTGAGGGATAAGTATTATTATGGAACTGGAAATTTACTTGATATCGGTTGTGGGCGTGGTGATTTTCTTAAAGCGTTTCATAATTTGGAATTTTCAGTAAGTGGTGCTGATATTTCACCCTCATCTATTGAAACTTGTAAACCACATTTAGTTAAAACTTCGAATTTAGAAGTGGAGCCTCTTCCATTTTCTGAAGGTGAATTTAATTTTGTTTTTTCTAAGTCTGTAATTGAACATCTTCATAATCCAATGCCTTTCTTGCAGGAAGCGCTTCGTGTTTTGGATTCAGATGGTAAGGCTGTGATTATGACACCAAGTTGGATCCATCATGGATGGGGTCCTTTTTATTTAGATTACACACATGTAACCCCATTTACTCGACCCTCTTTGATTGATGCAATGGAGATGGCTGGATTTAAAAATGTAGAAGTTTTTCATTTCCATCAATTGCCATTTTTGTGGAAAAATCCAAGCTTGAAACCTTTAGTTCGTCTTTTTGCTTCTCTTCCACTTCCATATCGTCCGTTGTATGATACAAGCATTCCGGCAGGACTAAATAAGCTGATACAATTTAGTAAAGAAGTAATGCTTCTAGGGGTTGGGGAAAAAACTTAAAATTTAACACAATATAAAGGCAATAATTAATGGATAAATCTTCTGAAAATATTTTATGGGATTCTTATAACAATCTTTTATTAAGCTCTGATACTGATCGTATTAGAAAACTCCTTGTTCGTTACGAACTATTCAAAATGTCATTAAAAGTTCCAGGTGATATTGTTGAATGTGGAGTTTTTAAAGGGGCAGGATGGATGTATTGGTTAAAACTTCTTGATCTTTATGCTAAAGGAGAGCAAAAGAGAGTAATTGGGTTTGATACTTTTGGAGCTTTTTCTGATAATTTATTAGATTATGAGAAAGTTTCAGCTAAGGATTTTACTGATGAAGCTCAATTCTCTGGGATATCTCCTGAAGAGCTATTAAAAAATGCTTTCGACCAAGGACTTATGAATGCAGAATTAGTCAAAGGTGAAATAACTGATACCCTTCCGAAATATTTGAAGACCAATAGAGGTTTTAGGATCTCTTTGCTTAATTTAGATTTTGATACTTATCATGGAACAAAAACTGCACTAGAATATATGTATGAAGTGGTGTCTCCTGGTGGTCTTATTGTTTTGGATGAATATGGAAAGCGAGGTTGGGGTGAGTCTGATGCAGTTGATGAATTTTTTCTTGATAAAGGTATTGCTATTAATGCACTACAAGGCTCTTTTCAACCAACCGCATATATTATTAAACCGACATAAATGACAAGAAGTATTTCTATTGGAATAATGCAAGGCCGTCTTAGCGATAAGATTGGAGAGCCATTACAGTCCTTTCCAGCTAAAGAATGGCGCAAAGAATTTTCATATGCTGAAAAACTAGGTTTTGATCAAATAGAGTGGCTTTATGATGGACTCAATGATGAAAATAATCCTATTAAATCTGACTTTGGCATAGATGAGATAATAAAACTATCTAACAATCATAAAGTTAAAGTTAATAGTTTATGTGCCCATAAATTTCTTGATGGCACTTTGTTTGATAATAATTTTTCAGAAAATGCAAAAGAAGAGTTGTCTGAACTTTTATTGAAATCAACTAAAGCCAATATTGATTATGTAATTCTACCAATAATGGACTCAATGAGTATTAATACTAATGCAAAAAAAGAAAAATTAAAAAATATTCTTGATGATGTTCTTAATTCCAATAGTCCAATAATATTGCTTGAATGTGATTTGCCAGCAGTTGATGTCAAAAATTTCATTGATACTCTATCCAGTGATAATGTTAAAGTTTTATATGATCTTGGAAATGCTACAGCTCTTGGTTTTGATATTAAGGAAGAATTAATATTGTTGAATGATATGATAGGAGAAATTCACGTTAAAGATAGATTTTTTAATGGAGGCATGAGCTCTTCTTTAGGTTCAGCTGACACAAACTTTGAATTGGCTGCAAAAACTCTTTCAAAGTTATTATGGTCTGGCTCTGTAGTTTTAGAAACTCCTACATTTAATAATAGCTATGCTGAAGCAGAAAAAAATATTACTTATGCCCAAAATTGGGTTGATTTGATATTAAGTTAATTTAGAGAAGTAAACTATGAAAGCATTATTTGTAGGTCTAGGGTCAATTGGACAACGTCACCTCCGTAACTTAATAAAATTATGCCCCGAAATTGAACTATTAGCAGTTAGATACAAGCGATTATCCCCAGTATTAGATAATTTAAATAATGTGATTGAAGGGATTTCAATATCTGATCTCTATAACATTAAAGAGTTTGATTCTTTGTCATTAGCGCTTGACAAAAAACCAGATATAGTTTTCATAACTAATCCTACAAGTCATCATATAAAGGTTGCAAAAAAAGCCTTGTTGTTAGGCTGTTTTATATTTATTGAAAAACCTTTGTCTAATGAATGGAATGGAATTGATGAGTTAATTGAAATTGAAAAAAAAATTGGAAGTAAAAGAATATCAGTTGGTTATCAATTTCGCTTTCATCCTGCACTAAAATTAATAAAGAGCCTTCTTACAAAAAAAAGAATTGGTAATCTCATAGGCGTTAGGTTTATTAATGGTGAATATATGCCAAACTGGCATCCCTATGAGAATTATCAGCTTAGTTATGCAGGGAGGAGAGATTTAGGGGGTGGCGCTATCGTAACACAAATTCATGATTTTGATATGGCACTCTGGCTTTTTGGAAAGCCTACTAAAGTGTTTTCTGTTGGAGGCCATCTTTCAGATTTAAAAATAGATGTAGAGGACAGCGTCCAAATTCTTATCGAGTTTATGCAAAACTCTAAATTATTCCCTTTATCAATAAACCTAGACTATCTTCAGTGGCCTCCAGAGCGTTCAATTTCAATTACAGGTGACAAAGGCTCTATAAAATGTGATCTAATTAAAATGGAAGTGATAATTAATGACAGGATCAATGATAGGATAGAGCGTAAAACTTTCTCAGATTTTGATCGAAATGACTTGTTTATAGAGGAAATGACGAATTTTCTTGAATTCTTTGCTGGAAATGAGGCTCCAACAGTAGACTTAGAAAATGCTACGGGAAGTTTACATCTTGCGCTTGCAGCTAAAGAATCAATGAATTCTGGAAAAACTATTGATTTAATATGAATTTAGATAAAAATAATAATAAAGAGGTATGGGCTATAATCCCTGCAAGATCTGGCTCAAAAAGTGTCAAGGATAAAAATATTATGCCCTTATCAGGGCATCCAATGATTGCTTATACAATAAATACTGCACTTCAATGTTCAAACATTAGTAGAGTCATTGTTTCGACAGACTCTCAAGATTATGCTGATATAGCATTGGAATATGGTGCTGATGTTCCATTTCTTCGACCAGCCAGTATTTCAGGAGATAGTTCAACAGATATAGAGTTTTTTCAACATGCAGTAAGTTGGTTCAAAAAAGAAGAGGGCTATGTGCCAGAATATTTTGCTCACTTAAGGCCATCAACTCCAATTCGGTCATCAATGGTAGTTGATAAAGCTATTGAGGAGTTTTTGTGTAGTCAATATTCAGCACTTAGATCTGTGCATAAAATGTCCGATACTTCATATAAGACATTTGAAATTGAAGATAGTAAGTTGAAAACGTTATGTAATGGTGCTTTTGATATTGAATTTACAACTAAGCCAAGGCAAGCTTTTCCAGTAACATTTAATCCAAATGGTTATATTGATATTGTTCGAACTAGTATGATAGAAAATGCTCTTATGCATGGCGATAACGTCAAAGCATTTATTACTGATACAACATATGAGATTGATGAAATTGATGATTTTAATTTTCTAGAATATATGGTCAATAAAACTCCTAATCTTTTGAACTTTTTTTCAATCAAAAACTGAAATAATATTATGAGTATGGAACTAAGTAAAATTTTTAACATTAAAGGCAGGGTAATTATAATTACTGGCGCAGCAGGGCTCCTTGGTCAAAAGCATGCAGAAGTAATTGCAGCATACGGTGGTAATCCTGTTCTCTTAGATATCTTAAAAGACGAGGTAGAGGAGATTGCAGCTAAGCTTAATAAAAAATACTCAGTTAAAGCTTCAGCTTTTTCAGTAGATATAACTGAAGAGTTGCAGGTTTATGAAAATGCCAAAGTTGTATTAAATCTATATGGAAAAATTGATGGACTAGTAAATAATGCAGGTGTCAATCCAAAGGTTGAAGACGGTTCGAAAATTTTTTCTAGATTAGAGAATTTTCCATTGGATGAGTGGCAGCGTGATATTGATGTTGGCTTAAAAGGCTCGTTTCTTTGTGCAAAACACTATGGATATCTAATATCGAAGAATCCAAATGGTGGTTCAATTGTGAATATTTCTTCTGATTTAGGCATTATTGCACCAGATCAAAGGTTGTATGAGAAAGATGAATTGTCTGAAGAGTTGCAACCTGTTAAGCCGGTTTCATACTCAGTTGTTAAGTCAGGAATTATTGGTCTAACTAGATATTTGGCTACGTACTGGGCAAATAAAAATGTACGTTGCAATGCAATGTGCCCAGGAGGCGTTGAAAACGGTCAAACAAAAGATTTTTTAGCTAAGGTTTCATCCAGAATTCCAATGAATAGAATGGCAGATGTTGATGAGTATCAAGGAACATTAATTTGGATTTTAAGTGATGCATCAAGCTACCTAAATGGCGCAATTATTCCAATAGATGGAGGGCGTTCAGTTTGGTAGTTGACTTATTTCATGAATCTTTATTTTTAACATATTCATTTAAGGTTCTTTATGAATAGTAATAAATGTAATATTTGTGGGAATAGTGAATTTGATAGATACCTTTACAATAACCATAATAATAAGATAGGCTATCTTCTTAAAGCTTTTATAGGGTTACTATTTTTTCATATATTTAAAGTAATAAATTTACCATATTATCAAAGGTTCATTTTTGCACAATTGATGTTTATCAAATATTGTAAAAAATGTAATCATGGCATCCTTATTAATAATATAAAAAATGATGAATTGCAATCTTATTACTCACAAAATTTTTGGGATACTGTTGGCGTAGAGATGCCTAATGAAAGTATTAGAGCCCAAGGGCAATTCAAATATGTTAACAATTATTTACAGAAATATAATTTGAGAGTGCTTGAAATTGGAGCGGGCTCTGCTGCAATGTTGATATTATTAAAAAAAAATAATGAAAATATAATTTTAGATGTTGTTGAGCCAGGTGAGCAGTGGAGTAATCATTATCAAAAATATAATATTAATAAAGTGGCAAGTTTTTTTCCATGGAAATCAGTATTATCATATGACTATATTCATACTTCTCATTGGCTTGAGCATGTTTTAGACCTTGACTCAGTTATTATTTCAATTAAAGATATTATGAATAAAAATGGCTATATTTATATCGAGGTTCCAAATGCAAATACTGAATATTGGGATGTTGATATAAAAGATGTGCCTCATATTAATTTCTTTTCAATAAAATCGCTTCAAATTTTAATGTCTAAACATGGATTTATGCCAGTGAAAATTGGAGAGTATGGGTATACAAATGTAGAGTTTTTTGAGTCAGTTGTTAATGGAAAAAAAATTTCAAAACTTATTGTTGATGATGCTGAAAAATCTATAAGTAATTCGCTAGAAAGAAAAGATGGGAATATAATTAGATCTCTTTTTAAATTGATTTGATGATTAAAATTAGGGCTTCTAAAATTCTTAGAAAGCTTTTTTGGGTTGATGTTTGGAATATTGGTATAGTTTCAGTAACTCCTAAAAGCATAATTGAAAAAAAAATTCTTCCTGAGCCTATTTGGCTTTCAAAAAATCGAGCTTTTAAGTTTAAAGCAGACCCATTTTTTATAAAACTTAATAATAAATTACATATTCTTTATGAAGACTTTAATTTTCTTTTCCCCAAAGGCAGGATTAATATTATTGATCTTGATGGCAAGATAGTTAAAAAAAATATTTTTTCAGAAAGTTTTCATTTGTCTTATCCCTTTTCTTACAAAGATGGTGATAAACAATATGTTATTCCTGAATCAGCAGAATCAGGCAATATTTCTATATATCTATTAAATAATGAAGATTTTAGCGTTAAAGAAAAAAAAGTATTAATTAAGGGCTTTTCAGGTGTTGATAATACATTGTTTAAATTTGGCGATTTTTTTTGGATTTTTTGTACAAATAGCGCTGATGATGATTGTGAAAAACTTTATGCGTGGTACTCTAAATCTCTATTTTCAGAGTGGTCTCCGCATTCTAAAAATCCAATAAAAATTTCAAAGCGAAGTTCTCGACCCGGTGGCCGTCCTTTCTTTTTAGAGGGCTCTTTATATCGACCATCACAAAATTGTGAAAATCACTATGGTAAGTCAATTATCATTAATAAAATTATTCAATTAACGCCAGAAATTTTTGAAGAATGTGAGGAGTTAGAGCTTGAGCCATCACCTGATTCTTTATACTCGTTTGGTATGCATCATATTGATATGTATGATGATTTAGTAATTGTTGATTCTAAAGCGAGTAGATTTAGTTTGATCGCACTTCCTCTAAAAATCTTGCAGAGATTTTTTATAGGCTATAGAAAAATGATAAAAAAATATACAAATTAATTGAAAATATAACATTTAATAAGGGTGGTTAATTGAATAGCATTAAACTTAATTATGATATTTTTGAAGATTTTGATATTTTAGAGAATATTTGGCTTTCTCTAGAGAAGTCTTCAGATGTAGAAGTTTTCAATTCTTTTTACTGGTGTAAATCCTGGTGTAATACTTATGGGCTAACTAGTTCCATAAATTTAAAAATTATTGTTATTTATTCTGGCAATGATCCTGTATCTATTTTTCCACTTTGTATCAGGAATTCAGGATTTAGATCTATATTAGAATTTATTGGGGAGCCTTTTAATGACTATAATGCACCTTTAATTAATACTGATAGAATTAAAGTTGACCATTTAATTGAATTTTTATTCAACACAATAATTCCTACTATTAAATATGATTTATTGCTTTTTTCGAAGCAAACAAATTGGCTTCCCAAAAATTATTATTCATATTTTTCAAGCGTTCAGCAAAATAATACTGGAGGCTCTATTCTGATCAGTGAGGATTGGAAGGATTTTTATGAAAATCGCTTTAATAGAAAAAGTCGTTATAAAAATCGCAGGCTTTTAAATAACTTACGAAAAAATGGTGATATTAAATTTGAATCAGAGAAGCACTTTGGCTTGGAAGATACTTTGAATATTTTAATAAAGTATAAGTCTGAATCCTATAAACGTTTAAATGTTACTGATTTTTTCAAATTTAATAAAAATGCTATTAACTACTTTGAGTTCATTAAAGCTCTTGATGCTTATGGTTATGTTGATATCAAGTGTTTATTATCTAATGATGAAATAATTGCCGTCCATTGTGGGTTTGTCTACAAAAATTACTACTATTACATAATGCCTTCTTATGACTTTAGTTATAAACAATTTTCACCGGGTAAGATACTTTTAAATAATCTGATTGAATGTGCTTTTAATGATAGTTTAGATAGATTTGATTTTACGATTGGAGATGAGCCTTATAAAAAGGAATGGTTTAATCGAGAGATCCCAATCTATACTTATATAAAATTTCGAACATTTTATGGGTTGATATCGTATGTATACTTTTTGGCTAGAATTAGACTTGCAAAGAGCAGATTCCTTCGAAAAATATTTTCGTATTGGTTGTAATTATGATTAATATTATTAAAGAGACTTTTTTTATTCTGAATAGTGGTCCTAGAAATATTTTTTCTATGTCTGCACTATTCTTTATTGGCGCAATTATTGAGGTTTTATCAATAATATTACTTGTCAAGTATCTTGCTTTATTAGTTGATTTTTCCGATGACCATTTGATAGTTCAGTTTGTCCGTAATTATTTTTTATATATTGAGCAAAAAGATATAATTTTTTATACTGGGATTTTGCTTATCTTAATTTTTGCTTTAAAGGCAGTAATAACTTTTCTTATTCAAAAATCCATTCTTAGATATTCATTTAATTCAACATCATCTCTAATCAATAGGCTTTTTGATTCTTATGTAATAAATGGAAAATCTGATTCATTGGTATTAAGCGTAGCAATTCAAAATATTACTAGTCATGTTTTTACTTTCATCAATCAAGGTCTTATATCAATTCTTAAGATATTTTCTGAGCTATTTTTTCTTGTATTTATTGCTACTGTCTTATTAAGTCAGAGTTTTTACTTGGCATCTTTAGTTGTTGGGGGATTAATATCTTTCTTTATCTTATTTAACTACTCTATTGCGCCTTTAATACGAAAATATTCTTTGGAAGTTAATGACTCCCAACAAAATATAATTGCTACTGTGCAAGACACCATGTTAGGTTTGGATGAGGTTACTGTGTATAACCTATCAAAAGATTATCAAGATAAATTACAAAGCTTTACGCGAAAATATAAAGATGGAATGCTAAAGTTTAATGTACTAGACACCCTACCAAGAATTGGTTACGAGTTTATTATTGTATTTTTTATAATTTTTTATATACTAAACACAATATCTAGTTCAGATAATACTTTAAACATATTAGAGCCAATTGTTATGTTTGCAATTGTTGCAATTAGATTGATCCCTACAATTAGTCAAATATCTACACATATAAATAATATTAAGTTTTCCTCAATTGCCAGAAGTCATTTAATTTCTGAGGTTAGAAAAAAACAAAATAAATCGTCTAATAGAATAAATATTGAGATTCTTGATGGTTTTAAAACTAAAATAAATTCAATAGAATTAAAAAATTTAACCTTTTCTTATACTGATGATCTTTCAGTTTTGTCTGGAATTAATGCAACTTTTTCATTGGGAGAAATAATAGGAGTTAAAGGTCCTTCAGGTTCAGGTAAGTCAACACTAGCTAAAATAATTTTAGGATTGATAGAGCCAAAAAATGGTTTGATGCAGCTTAATGGAGATAATATTACGAATTCAAATGAGTTAAGAAATAATGTGTCATATGTTCCACAGTATCCATATATCTTTAATAGTACTATTAAAGATAATATATGCCTTAATTTGCCTGTAGATGACAATAAACTTTCCAATATAATCAAAATATCAAATCTTAATTTTGTTGAAGATAGGTTAGATGATAAAATAAATAATGAGTTAAGTACATTATCTGGTGGTCAAATTCAAAGAATTGGAATTGCTCGTGCCTTATACTCATCTAGAGACGTGATGATTTTTGATGAGCCCTCATCCGCTCTTGATAAAAAAGCAGAAGAAATGATTAAAGAATCTCTTTTAAAGATTAAGAAAGATAAAATTATTATAGTAATTTCTCACAGTGATAATCTTTTATCAATCTGTGATAAAGAGATTGAATTGGAGTAAAATATGCTTGTAAATATCAATTAAATCTTTTTTTGGATTCATTTTTTTCTTTTTAATACAAAAATATAATTTATGAATTCAATGGTACCTTTCTCTATCAAAGGTAAAAAAATCTTTGTAGCTGGCCACTCAGGGCTTTTAGGTTCATCTATTTGTCGTGCCTTAAAAGACGAAGATGTTGAAATCTTAACTATTTCACACAGTGAATTGGATTTGACGCGTCAATCTAATGTTGAGGAATGGATGAAAATCAATCGTCCAGACGTTGTAATTATCGCGGCAGCTAAAGTTGGTGGAATAAAGGCTAATTATGAAGCTCCAGCTGAATTTATTTATCAAAATATTACTATAGAGGCCAACTTAATTCATTCGGCTCACGTTGTTGGTGTACAAAAATTAATTATGCTGGGGTCAAGCTGTAGTTATCCAAAAATGGCACCTCAGCCTATTAATGAATCTTCATTAATGAGTGGAAAGCCTGAACCAACTAATCAATGGTATACAGTTGCAAAAATTGCTGGAATAAAGTTATGTGAAGCCTATAGAAAGCAATACGCAAAAGATTTTATTTCCATATTGCCAGCTAATATTTATGGACCTAATGATAATTTTAATCTAGATAGTGGTCATGTCATACCTTCAATAATTAGTCGACTTCATAGTGCAAAAATTTCTAATAAAATGCAGGAAATAGTTTGGGGTTCTGGAGACCCACTTCGTGAATTTATGTATGTTGATGACGTAGCCCATGCTATTATTTTTCTTTTGATTAATTATTCCTCTAATGATGTTATTAATGTTGGAACGGGTGATGAAATTAGTATTTTTGAACTTTCTAATACTATAGCTGAAATAGTTAATTTTAATGGTGAGCTCGTATTTGACAGTTCAAAGCCAGATGGAGCACCTAGGAAAGTTTTAGATGTTTCAAAATTGCATGATATGGGCTGGATGCATAAAACAAGCTTGAAAGATGGTTTAAATAAGACATATAATTGGTATATAAAAAATGCTCTTTAATTATTTATTTCAAAAGGTTTGTTATGACTAGAGTTTTAATTACTGGTATTACAGGTATGGTAGGCTCTCATTTGGCAGACTATCTCCTTGAGGCCACAGACTGGGAAGTATGGGGAATGTTGCGATGGAGAAGCCCACTCGACAATATTGAGCATTTATTAGATCGCGCTAATAAAAAAGATAGAATTAATTTAGTTTATGCTGATTTAAATGATCAAGTCGCTCTTCTCCATGCTGTTGAGGAATCAAGGCCAGACTTTGTGTTTCATTTAGCGGCTCAAAGTTATCCAAAAACTAGTTTTGAATCCCCTTTAGATACATATAATACTAATATTATTGGTACTGCAAGGCTTTTAGAAGCTTTACATTGGCAGAAAAAAGATCCTTGGATTCATGTTTGTGCATCATCTGAGGTTTTTGGTAGGGTTTCACAAGATAAGCTTCCTATTGATGAAGAGTGTTCTTTTCATCCTGCGTCTCCATATGCGATTTCAAAAGTTGGTACTGATTTAATTGGGAGATACCATGCAGAAGCTTTTAATCAAAAGATTATAACTACTCGGATGTTTACTCATACTGGTCCAAGAAGAGGGGATGTATTTGCTGAATCTTCATTTGCTAAACAAATAGCAATGATTGAAAATGGATTGTTAAGTCCAGTAATTAAGGTTGGTAATTTGGATTCATTAAGAACCTTTGCAGACGTTCGAGATGCTGTGAGAGCTTATCATATGATGCTAACTATTAATCCAGTTATTGGAGAGTATTATAATATTGGAGGCACGCATGTATGCAAAGTAGGTGATATGCTTGAGACTCTTTTAAGTATGTCAGAATCTAAAGACATACAAATTGAAGTTGATCCACAAAGATTGAGACCTATTGATGCAGATTTGCAAATTCCAAATACTTCAAAGTTCACAACAAAAACTGGCTGGAAGCCTCAAATTTCTTTTGAAAAAACAATGGTTGATTTATTAAATTATTGGCGAAATAGAATCAAAAGAGGCTCTAAATTTTTATCTCGTTGATCTAAGTAATTATGACTAAAACTGAAACTGAAACACATAATGATTCTTTGGTAAAGCATTTATATCATGATATGTTTCGAATTAGATGGGTAGAGCAAGAAATAATGAGACTTTACCCAACCGATGTAATCAAAAGTCCTGTTCATCTTTCAATTGGACAAGAATCAATTTCTGTGGGAGTCTGCGATAATTTAAAAACTACTGATATTGTTTTTGGTACATATCGAGGTCATGCTGTTTATTTAGCTAAAGGCGGTAATCTTAATGCAATGATGGCAGAGTTGTATGGGAAATTAGATGGATGTTGTCAAGGAAAAGGTGGCTCGATGCATTTAATCGATCCTTCAGTTAATATGATGGGAACTTCAGCTGTAGTTGCCTCTTCAATTTCTGAGGCAGTTGGCTACGCTATGGGCATTAAATATAAGGGTGGAAGTGAGGTTGTTGTTTGTTTTTTTGGAGACGGAGCTACTGATCAGGGTGTTTTTCATGAGAGCCTTAATTTTGCATCATTAAAAAAGCTGCCAATTTTATTTATCTGTGAAAATAATAATTATGCTATTCACTCTCGATTACTAGATCGCTCAGCCCAAGGTAGCCTTTATAAATTTGCGGAAGTTTATAATATTCCAACTCATGTTCAAAGTGAGGGTGATATTTTTAAATTACATAATTTGGTAGGCGTATTAGTGAAAAAAATACGTAATGGAAGTGGGCCACACTTTATAGAAGCCCATACTTATCGGTGGTTAGAGCATGTTGGTCCCCAAGAGGATTGGGATTTTAAGTATCGATCAAAAGATGAATCAAATCAATGGAAAAAAAATGATCAAATTAAAGTGCTTGGAAGTTTACTCCAAGCTTCACAAAAAAATATTATTGAAAAAAAAGTCAAAGACGAAGTTAAAATAGCAATTGAGTTTGCTGAAAAAAGTCCATTTCCAGATCAATTAGAGTTATATAAAAATGTCTACAAGTAAAAAAAGTCGTTTACTGACTTATAGTCAAGCAATTCTAGAGGGAACTCGTCAAGAGATGTCTAGAGATGAAACTGTATTTGTCATGGGTCAAGGAGTAGACGACTTTAAAGGAACAATAGGAACAACTCTTGGGCTTCATGAGGAGTTTGGAGCAAAGCGCTCTTTTGATGTTCCAGTTGCTGAAGAGGGGATGTTAGGAGTTGCAATAGGAGCTGCTTTATCAGGCTTAAGGCCAATTAATGTCCATATTCGTTTTGATTTTTTAATGGTTTGTATGAATCAATTGGTAAATATGGCAGCAAAAAGTCATTATATGTTTGGCGGGTCAGTACATGTGCCATTGGTTATAAGGGGTGCAATTGGTCGAAGCTGGGGTCAAGGGGCACAACATAGCCAGGCCTTTCATTCATTTTTCATGCATATACCAGGTTTAAAAGTGGTTGCTCCTGCGCTTGCAAGTGATGCAAAGGGAGCAATAATTGCTGCTATTAGAGATAATAATCCAGTCGTTTTTGTGGAGCATCGAATGCTTTATAATCTCGAAGAGCATGTTCCTGAATCACCTTATATCAGTGAAATAGGTAAGGCACGAGTGATGCAAAAAGGCAGTGATATTACTATTGTTGGGATTAGTCATATGGTTATAGAGGCACTTCGTGCTCACAAGCATTTAGAAAGTAATGGAATAAGTGCAGAGATTATTGACCCAATCTGGCTAAGCCCCTTAGATATTGATACTATTACCACTTCTGTTGAAAAAACTGGTCGTTTGTTAGTTGTAGATACTGGATGGCTTCCATGTGGTGCAAGTGCAGAGATTGCTATGCAAGTTATTGAGAGGCTTCAAGGGCAAAAAAATATTGTTGTTGAACGTGCTGGGTATGCCGAAACACCATGCCCTACAACTAAACCTTTAGAAAATATTTTTTATCCAACCTCATTGACTATTGCTTCTCAAGCTTTCAAAATGATATACCCAGACTCTTTTCCATGGGCACCTATAGGGGAAGAGGCGGAAGAGATTACAAAATTTAAAGGCCCATTTTAAAATTACTTATTTAATACAAAAATATAATGAAAAAAAATAATGAAAAGCTAATCAAATCTATTAAAGACAATATTGAAGAGTTTTGGAGCAACAATAACACTATTAAATTTGATGCTTCAAATCCCAGGGTCAACCTTCATGAGCCTACTTTTGGGCCAGAAGAGGTTATGGCTATGTTGGAGGTAATGCTTTCTACAAGGGTTACTATGGGGCCAAAAGTACTTGGCTTTGAAAAAGAAATCGCTGATTATTTTAATGTATCTGAAGCTGTCACAAATAATTCAGGCTCTTCAGCAAATCTTCTTGCTATATCTGCATTGACAAATCCAAAAACTAAAAATGCATTAAAGGAGGGAGATGAGGTAATAGTGCCTGCTTTATCTTGGTCAACTACCGTATGGCCTTTAATTCAAAATAAGCTGGTACCAGTTTTTGTAGATATCGACCCTGAAACTCTTAATATAGATCCTAAAGCTATTAAAGAAGCTATTTCAGAAAAAACTAAGGCTATTATGATTGTCCCAGTTTATGGTAATCCTTGTGATATGGACTCAATTCTCGCAATCTGTGATGAGTTTAATCTTCAATTAATTGAAGATAATTGTGAGTCTTTAGGGGCTTACTATGATGGGAGGCTTTTAGGAAGTTTTGGCCGAGTTGGGACATATAGTACATACTTCTCCCATCATATAACTACTCTAGAAGGTGGAATTTGCGTGTCAAATGATTTTGAGCTGGCTGAATTGATGAGGATTATTAGGGCGCATGGCTGGGTACGTGAAACTAAAGAGCCACAAAAATATTATGATAGCTATCCAAAAATTGATAAAAAATTCTTGTTTGTTAATCTAGGTTATAACTTAAGGTTAACAGAGGTTGGGGGTGCAATGGGTTCAGTACAGTTACCTAAACTTTTAAATTTTGTTAATAACAGGCGAAATAATGCCCGTATTTTGTTAGAAGGTTTAACTCAGTATAGCTCAGTATTGAGTTTTCAAAAAGAAACACCAAAAGGCCTTCATTCTTGGTTTGGCTTTCCCATTATTATTAATCCAAATTCACCATTTGATGCCAAAGAGTTACGACAATATCTTGAGTCAAATGGAATAGAAACAAGACCTATAATTGCTGGAAATATTGCTAAACAACCTGCAGTAACAATGTATCCACACCGTATTTCTGGAAATCTTCAACATTCTAGTCATATAATGACTAATGGGCTTGCAGTTGCATGTCATCAGTCTTTAACTACTGAGGCACTTGAACATATTTTGAAAGTTTTTAATTCATTTATGTTGATTCAAGAAGTTTAATGATTATTACAAAAACTCCATATCGTGTTTCATTCTTTGGTGGGGGAACAGACTATCCTGAATGGTATCAAGAAAATGGTGGTGCAGTATTAGCAACCTCTATTTCTCACTATTGTTATATACATGGAAGAGTATTCCCCCCATTTTTTAATTATAACTATCGTATAGTTTGGTCAAAGATTGAAGAAATTTTTGAATTAGATGAAATTGAGCATCCCGTAGTACGCGAAGCATTGAAATGGAAGGATTTTAATACTGGTATGGAAATTCATCATAATGGAGATTTACCTGCAAGATCAGGACTTGGCTCTAGTTCATCGTTTTCTGTTGGCTTACTTCATATGTTATATGCTTTAGATGGAAAATTTCCCTCCAAGGAAAAACTAACTCAAGATGCAATATTTTTAGAACAATCTTTATTAGGAGAGACTGTTGGAATCCAAGATCAAATTCTTGCTTCACATGGTGGATTGAATAAAGTGAAAATTGAGCAATCTGGAGAATATAGACTTGATCCTATAGTTTTGACCAAGCAAAGAGCGAAAGATTTTGAAGATAGAATTCTTCTTTTTTACACAGGTGTTTCTAGGTATTCATCAAATATAGCTAAGAAGCAAGTTTCAGCAATTCCAAAAAAAATAAGTGAACTTCATGAAATGCAAAAATTAGTTGATATTGCTTCAGATATCTTATGCAATGGGGGTGATTTAGATGACTTTGGTAGATTATTAGGCGAGTCCTGGAAGTTGAAACGATCACTGGAATCATCTATTGCTCCTGGCTTCGTAAACGATATTTATACTAAAGCAATTCAAGCTGGAGCTCTGGGAGGAAAGTTATTAGGAGCAGGGGGTGGAGGATTTATGATATTTTATGCAACGCCTGAAAAGAAGCAGTCAGTACTTAATGCTTTGAGTGATTTGTTACTTGTGCCTTTTAAAATTGATTACCAAGGAACTGAACTAATGTACGCTCAAAATCAGACTTATAGTAAGATCTCTATGGACAGGTCAGTAAATTTTGAACGCAACAATATGAGTAGTAGCAACATAAAATAAATTTTAAACTGATTAATTATTAAATAAAGGATATTAAATGGATTTTTATAAAAATAAGAAGGTTTTAGTAACTGGTGGTACAGGCTTAATTGGCCAACCATTAGTAGAAATGTTACTTAAACAAGGGGCTAAAGTAACTGTAGTCTCACTAGATGATTCATCGCGATGTCCTGATGGTGCAATATTTAAGAAGGCTGATTTACGAGATTTTAATGAATGTCTTGAGGCTTGTAGAGGCCAAGAAATAGTATTTCAATTGGTTGGAATAAAAGGCTCACCTAAGATGTGTGCTGAAAGGCCAGCAAGTTTTTTTGTGCCCACTATTACTTTTAGTTTCAATATGATGGAGGCTGCAAGAAGAGAGGGAGTTGAGCGTTATCTTTTTACTAGTTCAATTGGTGTTTATGAACCAGCAGACATGTTTCGTGAAGACGATGTGTGGAAAACTTTCCCATCTCCTAATGATCGCTTTGCAGGTTGGGCGAAACGTATGGCTGAACTTCAAGCCGAAGCCTATCAAATTGAATATGGCTGGGATAAAATTTCTATAGTTCGGCCTGCTAATGTTTATGGGCCTTATGATAATTTTGATCCTGAAAATGCTATGGTAATCCCATCATTAATTCGCAGAGCTTTGGGAGGTGAATCTCCTCTTTCAGTCTGGGGGGATGGCTCTCCAGTTCGCGATTTTATTCATGCTCATGATGTAGCTAGAGGAATGATGATTGCAGTTGAAAAAGGAATAAATGTTCCTATTAACTTAGGAAGTGGAGATGGCGTAAAAATTCGTGAAATAGTTGATCAGATTGTTTCAAATCTGACTGATGGGCGACAAATAGAATGGGATATTACCAAACCTAAAGGTGATGCTTTAAGATTAATGGATATGTCATTAGCTAAAAAGTTAATTGGTTTTGAAACTAAGATTAATCTTTCGGATGGAATCCGGGAAACTATGGAATGGTTTCAAAAAAATCAAAAAGATGTTGAAAATCGTTATAACGTTTTTACTGAGTCAGAGACTTCGAAAGGTACCATTAATAATTAATAATGGCTTAATGATTAAACAAGCTTTAATTTTAGCAGGTGGCTTAGGTTCTAGGCTTGGAGGCCTAACTAAGGAAACTCCAAAACCCATGTTATTAGTTGGAGGGCATCCTTTCATAGGATATTTGATATGGAATCTTAAAAGACAAGGGTTTAATAAGGTTATTATTTCAATTGGATATAAAGCTGAAAAAATTATCTCTTACATCAATTCAGAATTGAAACATATCAAAGGTATAGAGTATGTCCAAGAGCATAACCCTATGGGTACTGGGGGTGCATTAAAACTTGCATCATCTAAGTTAGATCCGCACTTTTTAGTTATTAATGGTGACTCTTTATTTGATATAAATTATATGAATTTAATAAAGTTTTCACAAAAATTTCCAAAGGCATTAGTATCTCTTGCTCTTCGTGAAGTTAAAGACAATAGTCGTTATGGTAAAGTGTTAATCGATGATGAAAAGATTAAGGGGTTTAGTGAAAATAAAGATGTCAATAATAATAACTTGATAAATGGCGGGGTATATTTAATAAATAGGAAGGTTTTGGAGTTTATCCCTGATGGTAATTTTTCATTAGAGTCTGATTTATTTCCAAAATTAGTTCATCAGGAGTTAATTATAGGAAAAAAGTGTGGTGGATATTTTATTGATATTGGAATACCCTTAGATTATAACCGTTCACAAATTGAGCTACCAAAATGGCAAAAACTTGCATCTAGATAGACGAAATTTTATTAAGCTTTTATTTGGTGCTTTGGTTATTTCCAAGGGAGCATTTGCTAAACATAATTCCTGGTATAAAACTCATTTAGAAAAGCTTAATAAATCCAGGAGAATTGTTGCCTATTTTGATATTAATGCAGGCCAGAATCATATATTTGGAATAGAAGTAAACAAATGGGTGGATTTCCGTTTTAATTTTGTAGATGAGCCTAATAACCAAATAGATTCAATTTATTTTTGTTTAGATGGAGGTAATATCTCATATTATCCTAGTGAAATTCTTCCATTGATAAATTCTAAGGGTATTAATGAGTGGCTAAATTCTGGAATAGATATTCTCAAAATATCTATTGAAGAGACTCATAAAAGAGAGCTTGAGGCTTTTTATAGTCATAGAATGAATGGATCAGATAGAGATGTAAGTCATTCGCCAGCAATCATTCCATTAAAAGAGAAAAACCCAAATTGGTTAATACCAGAAGCTCAATGGAAACCTGGATTATGGAATTATGGGAAGAAGGGTGTTAGAGAGCATAAATTACAAGTTCTAACAGAGCTAGCTCAAAATTATAATTTAGATGGAATTGATCTTGATTTTATGCGTACGCCACCTTTTTTTCCAAATGGTGAGGCCTGGACTTCAAGAGAGTCTTTGACTGAACTTATGAGAAGTGTAAGGAAAATGTTAACAAGTATTGCTAAAGAAAGAGGGAGGCCATATTTGTTATCAATTCGAATTCCTAGAAATATTGAAGGATGCCATTTCATTGGAATAGATATAGAAAAATGGGCTAAAGAAAAATTAGTCGATATTATGATAATTGGCACCAGATCTATTAAGGTCGATTTGCCAAGTTTTAAAAAAATTACTGAGGGTACTAATATTAAGTTAATCCCTTGTTTCGATGATGCAGCTCATTTTCCATCTGGATACCATGATCCAGGAATCGAATTTGAGAGAGGGGTATTCACTAACTGGTGGCATCAAGGTGCTGACTCGGTTGCAACTTTTAATTGGAGTTTTGCATCACAATACTTATATGATAAATTGGAATATAACCACTATATGCCTAAGTCCCATCAACAAGCTTATAAAGAGATTGGTAGTTATGAAACAATGATTTTTAAAAATAAAACATTTGTAATTCCAAGGCGATTTGGAGTGACAACAAGTCCTGATAATGAGTATAGATGGAATAATTATGCAAATTTAAATTTTGAAAATCCTTTGCCAGCATTAACTAAATCAAATGAGCCTTTAGTTTTGAAGATTGATATTGGTGATGATATTTCAAATCAAACTGCAAACATTTCTAAACTTAACCTCCATCTTGTTTATGAAATTAAAGATAATATTGTTTCTAATAAGTCTGAAGAAATTTTTTCAGATTTAAGAAATATAGATGTCAAGATTAATGGAAAAGATTTGATGAGCCTAGAAAGAGATACAGATAAAAAATTATTTGTATTTGATGTTGATTCTAAGCAATTAGTTCATGGAGTTAATATGATTTATTTAAGATCAAAAGTTTCATTAATTATAGAAAAAATTGAATTGCATGTAAAATATAATAATTAATTTTATTACTAGAGTACTATGAAAATTCTAGTTAGTGGAGCAAGAAGTGGTTTAGGTAAATACCTCAAAGAGTTATTTAATTCTGATGAATTTAACAGAGGCAGCGTAATTGACGAATTCAAATTTAAAAAATATGATGTTATTGTTCACTGCGCGTATGATTTTACTGCCGATGTAAATGAAATAGAGAGTAATACAGAGCTTACTCGAAAGTTATTAGGTATTGAGCATAAGTGCTTTATATATATTTCATCAGTTGATGTGTACCCATCTAAAAGTATTGGTTCAGAGGATCTGAATATTAGCTACTTGGATTTAGATAACGATTACTCTATTTCTAAGCTAATGTCAGAATCTTTAGTTAAGCTTTATGGAATTCATCCACTTATCCTTCGTCCTAGTGTGATGTTAGGTGCATACATGAGGGAAAATAGTTTATTAAAGATGTTTAGTAAGAGTCCATCTGTTCTCACACTTTCTTCTAATTCATCCTTTAATTATGTTTTACACGAAGATGTTGGAAGCTTTATTAAGCATTGTATTTCCAATAAGATTGCAGGCGTATATAATGTAGCATCAAAAAAAAATATCACTCTTATTGATATTAAAGATGAGTATGAGTTAAATGATATTTGTTTTGGAAAATATTTCTATGAAACTACTTCTATTGATACATCAAAAATTATTGCAGAATATCCAATCTTTAAAAAAAGTAGCAGACAAGTGATTAAAAATTTTATTAATAATTTATCGAGATAAAAGTGAAAAATAAGCAAAAAATATTAGTATGTGGCGCAACTGGCTTTATTGGAAGGAATATTGCAGAACACTTTTCAAAGCTTGAAGGGTTTGAGGTTTATGGGGTTCATAATAAACGACCAACATATGAATTTCCAAATCTCAACTGGATTAAAGCAGATTTAAATAATACTGCTGATGTTGATAAGATTTTAGATGGAGTTGATATCTTAATTCAGGCAGCTGCAACGACGTCTGGATCTAAAGATATAGTAGCGCGTCCATACATTCACGTTACAGATAATGCGGTGATGAATTCTTTACTATTCCGTGCTGCTTATGCAAAAAAAGTTAAGCAAGTTATTTTCTTTAGCTGCACAGTAATGTTACAGTCAAGTGATAAGGCTCAAACTGAAGAAGATTATGATGCTAATATGGATTTGCATCCTCGATATTTTGGCGTAGGTCATACAAAGTTATATCTTGAAAAGATGTGTGACTTTTATTCACGTATTGGAGAAACTAAATTCACAGTGGTTAGGCATACTAATATATATGGGCCATATGATAAATATGATCTAGAGCATTCCCACGTCTTTGGAGCAACGATTACAAAAGTTTTGTCTGCCAAAGATGGAAATATCTCAGTCTGGGGAACTGGCGAAGAAGAGCGAGATTTATTGTATGTTGATGATCTGGTAAATTTTGTAGGGTGTGCTATAAAAAATCAAAAATCTCAATTTGGTCTTTACAATTGTGGCTATGGTAGTGCAATTTCAATTAAAAGCCTTGTAGATAAAGTTATTTTAGCATCTGGTAAAGAATTGGCTATTAACCATGATTTAAGTCAGGCTTCAATTAAAACCTCCTTAAGTCTTGATTGCCAAAAGGCAGAGAAAGAACTTGGATGGACTCCTGAGACAAGTATAGATGATGGAATTGCAAAAACAATATCATGGTGGCATGATAATATTAAAGATTAGTTTGTCTACTTAATCGCTTGATAACTTCTAAGAAAAATGACGATATAAATAATTATATTTTTAGTGATAGTAATGTATTTTATTACTGTGGAGGTTACCAGTTCCTTCCAGTTTTCTATTACTTGAGGAGCATTAATAAAAATATAATTTTAATGACAACTTCAAGAAGTATCTATGACTATGCAAAATCAATTAAGATTCCTGTATATTTTTTTAAGCCCATCAAGCTTGATCTTGATATCAAAAATCCACTAAATTGCATAAGATATTTATTTGAATTATATAAATTTAAGAAAAGAGTTCAAAGCTTTTTTAATAAATATGAGGGCGGTAAGCTTTTTCATAATGTTGAAAGTGTTGATGTATGTTTTTTATATTTACTCAAAAAATGTAAGGAAAACAACAAACTTAGATCTTTTAAATTCAAAGATCAAAATGATAGTAATAAGACTTTAAAAATTTCATTGAAAAACATATATTTTATTGTCTATGCTTGGATTTTTTCTAAAATATATAAGTTGGATTTAAAGGCAAGAATCATTAATGGAGAGCCATTAATACATAATACTAAAGATTATTCTGAAATATCATTTAATGATATTGATTACCTTGTAGATGACTTCAAAATAAAATCTCATTCTATAAATAAAAAGATAGTTTTTATTCTCGGCCATTCATTTAAAGTTGATAGTCATTATTTTGACTCTAGTAGCCTAAGAGAGCTTTTTAGTTTTTTGCATGAGAATTATTCGAATATTTTGTATAAGTTGCATCCAGGGCATTCAGATTATTTCTCTTCAATGAAAAATTGTTCTTTTACAAGGTCTATTAATTATTTTGAACCTAATAACCTTCCTATAGAAAATATTAATTTTAATAACTGTGTAGTTTTAACTTTGGTTTCTGCTGGAGTAATGAATCTAAAATCCTCTTCTAATATGAGAAGTTTTTATCTTATAGATTTATTAAAAAAATCTAATGAATGGGACCCTAAACAATATAAGTCTAGACTTGAAATTGGTCATGGAGACTTTTCTTTTATTAAAACATACAAAGAATTAGCTTTAGAAATAAACTCTTTTTTTGAGGTTAATGATGGTTAAGAAAAAAATAAGTGAACAATTAAATAATGATCCTTCAATTGCATTATTTAATGAAGAGAGTGGTTCTGTACTTGATGCTTTTATTGATGATTCAATTCACACCGAACGACAAGAAGGACATCCCTTTAATCGTGATGATCATAATTTTTATTTCAGGAAGCTTTACTCTGATTTAATTAACTCTGGATCTAGTGTCGATACTTATGAAAATTATTTAAAAAAAGGCATCAAACCAACTCACATAATTTTTATCGATATTCCAAAAAATATCAATATTTTAAAAAGCCCTAACCTTTATGGCGTTAAAAAAATTGTTTATTTTTCTGAATGCGTTCTTTTTAAGCCTTGGAATTATGACGATACTTATTATGACCTTTTTGATTATATTTTAACCTGGTCCGATGAGGTCTTAAAAAAAGCTTCTAATGCAATTCGTATAAATAACCATTTTTGTTACACAGATGAAAATTTGAATAATTTTAATAAGTATTTTTCTATTAAACCAAAAAAACTATGTGTTTTAATTGCATCTAATAAGAACTCTACACATCCTTTGGAACTTTATTCATCAAGAAAATCAGTTCTAGAGTGGTTTGAAAAAAATCAATCTGAACATTTTGATCTTTTTGGGTATGACTGGGATAAGAGGTATATTAGATCTCCAAAAATTTTAAGAATTTTAAATAGACTTAAAATCTTTACTCATACTGGTAGTTCAGTTTATAAATGTTACAAAGGTGAGACAGATTCTAAAATAAAAACAATGGCTAATTATAAATTTTCGATATGCTTTGAAAATGCTAGGTTAATTTCTGGCTACTTGACAGAAAAGATATTTGACTCAATGATTTCTGGCTCAGTTCCTGTATATCTTGGAGATCCTAGTATAGAAAAACATATTCCAAGTAGTTGTTATATTAAGTATGACGACTTTAATAGCAATGACGAACTATTTGAGTATATGTTAAATATGACAAATGAGGAATATAACAATTACCTTGGATCGATTAAATCGTTTTTAAAAAGTCCTTATATAAAAAAATATTCTGCATTAAATTTTTCAAAAACTTTTATAAGAATAATAACAAAAGATGATTAATATTTAATTGCTATTGCCAATAGTTTTTTATGGGAAAATTAAAATTTTAGGAAAATACTTATGAAGGCAGTAATTTTAGCAGGTGGTCTCGGCTCTCGCCTAAGTGAAGAGACTGATTTAAAGCCAAAGCCATTAGTAGAGATTGGCGGTAAGCCTATACTGTGGCACATCATGAAGATTTATTCTGCTCATGGAATAAATGAATTCATAATTTGTTGTGGCTATAAAGGATACTTAATAAAAGAGTATTTTTCAAATTACTTTTTGCATATGTCTGATGTTACTTTCGATATGAAAAATAATGAGATGCATGTGCATAATAAACGTGCAGAGTCTTGGAAAGTTACACTTATAGATACTGGTGAATCCTCTATGACTGGTGGAAGAATTAAAAGAGTAAAAAAATATATACAAGATGAAGATTTCTTTTGTTTGACTTATGGTGATGGTGTAGCTGATATTGATATTTCCAAATTAATTGCATTTCATAAACAAGAAAAAACTTTAGCTACAATAACTGCTGTCTTCCCACCTAGCCGTTTTGGCGCATTAAATTTATCAAGAAATAAAGTTTTAGATTTTAGTGAGAAGCCTTTGGGTGATGGCGGACGTATTAATGGAGGTTTTTTTGTTCTTTCCCCAAAAGTGATCGATTTAATTGAAGATGACCAAACAATTTGGGAAAGAGAGCCTCTAGAGTTATTAGCAAGACAGAATAATTTATCAGCTTATGAGCACGATAGTTTTTGGCAGCCAATGGACACCTTAAGTGATAAAAACAAACTTGAAAGCCTCTGGCTTAATAAAAAAGCTCCTTGGAAAATTTGGTGATTAATAAAAGTTTTTGGAAAAATAAAAAAGTTTTTGTTACTGGCCATACTGGTTTTAAAGGTAGCTGGCTTACAATATGGTTAAAGGAACTTGGCGCTGAAGTTGTTGGGATATCTTTAGAGCCACCAACCACCCCGAATCTTTATAGTAAAGCTAATGTCTCTGAGGGAATGGTAAGTTTGCGTGAGGATATTCGTAATCTCGAATCTATCAAAAAATTATTTCAAAAGCATAAACCAGAAATTGTTTTTCATCTGGCTGCACAACCTCTTGTAAGGCAGTCATATCTTGACCCAGTTGAAACCTATGAGACTAATGTTATGGGAACCCTAAATATATTGGAAGGAATTAGAAGTATTGATTCAGTTATTGCAGCGATTATGGTGACTTCAGATAAATGCTATCAAAATTTTGATTTAATGAATGGATACTCAGAAAATGATCCTATGGGAGGGTATGACCCATATAGTAGCAGCAAGGGTGCTGCAGAGCTTCTGATTGCCTCCTATAGGAATAGTTACTTTGCAGAAAGTCAATTTCAAGAACATCAAACTTCAATTGCATCAGTCAGAGCGGGCAATGTTATAGGTGGCGGTGATTGGGCAAAAGATAGGCTTATCCCAGATATTCTTCGTTGTTTTCAAGAAAGTATTTCTGTGCAAATTCGATATCCAAATGCAATTAGGCCTTGGCAGCACGTCCTCGAGCCATTAGCTGGGTATTTAAAGTTAGCTGAACATTTAGGAAATTATGAAAATAATTTTGCTGAAGCTTGGAATTTTGGACCAATAGAAGATGATGTAAAGCCAGTCAAGTGGATTGTTGATAAAATTTCAGAATTTTGGGATGGTGAAGCTAATTGGATTTATGATAATAATGTTCATCCTCATGAAGAAAGTTATCTTAAATTAAATTGTGATAAAGCATTTAATAAATTAAATTGGGAGCCTAAATGGAGTTTAGAGACATCATTAATTAAAATTATTGAATGGCATAGATTAGAGCAAAATGGAATTAATTGTAATGAATTATGTTTAACTCAGATAAATGAGTATATTCAAAGTTGATGCTTCTTCGAGTAAAAAAATGATATGTTAGTTGATAACCCCCTAGTTAGTATTTGTATTCCCACATTTAACAGGGAAAAACATATATTAGAATCTATTGAAAGTATTAGAAAACAGAGCTATAAGAATTTAGAAATCATTATTGTCGATAATGATTCTCAAGATAAAACGTATGAAATGATTAAAGAGAATTATCAGCATGTAACTAATATTCATGTTTATAAAAATGACTCAAACATAGGTTCTGCGAGAAATTTTAATCGATGCATTGATTTGGCAAATGGAGAGTTAATTGGGATATTTCATTCAGATGACGTTTATCATATAAATATTGTCCAAGAATCAGTTTCGATGTTTAAAGAGTATCCTGAAATTGGTATGACTTCAACGTATGGTAATAAAATTGATATTCATGGAGTTGTCATTGACGATTATGAAATTCCTAAGAGCTTAATAGATTTCCCCACCATTAAGTTTAATGATTTGTTTAAGGCGATTCTTCAAAAAGATAACGTAATAATGAGTCCATCAGTAATAGTAAAAAAAGATGTTTATGATCAGCTTGGAAAATTTCCAACAACTTTTAATTTTACTTATGATTATGATCACTGGCTTCAAATATCTGAAAAATATCCAATAAAATTGATTAATAAAAAACTAATGAGTTGGCGTGAACATGAAGCCCAAGAGTCTTCTGATATTAGAAATTATGAAAAAATCCCAGAAATGATTTCAGTTTATGAACGATGGAATGACAAATATAATAATAAATATTCAAAATATCTAAATAAATTTATTACGAAAATTCTTTTTTATAATTCTACGAAGTTAAATTCTTTAGGGGAGTTTGAAAAAAGCATTAATGTTCTTAAGGTATTAAAAAATTATGTATCAAATATTACTTTAGATGGAAAGGCCAAGAT
>Ga0209482_1000323_pt1 | contig 42891 bp, 44 predicted proteins | sample CoawatmetaG10DNA_FD_187512 | JGI IMG/M metagenome (GOLD analysis project Ga0209482, IMG submission 187512) | Marine microbial communities from the West Antarctic Peninsula - Coastal water metaG104-DNA (SPAdes) (version 2) | ecosystem: Environmental > Aquatic > Marine > Coastal ...
TGTCTTTAAAACCCATACGCTTTAGGGCCACATTAGGCGATCCTGGGTTGGCATGGCGTAAGGGGTCGCGCTGACTTGTGAAAACGTACTCCCGATGTCCACTGATCGGTCGCATTACTCCTAGTAGCGCTAGTGCCTGTGGTGACAATGGAACAATGTGTTCTCGTTTCTTGTTCATGCGCTCAGGTGGGATTGTCCACGTATTGTCATCAAAGTTTATTTCTTCCCAGCGTGTACCCGCCGATTCCATAGGACGTACCATCGTGTGAAGCTGCCATTCGATCATTACGCGGGTTATCAGGTTAATGCTTGCGTAATTGAGCTTAGACATTAGCATCGGCAATTGGTCTGGCTTTAGCGTGGGGTTGTGCTTTTTTATGGGGTTGGCGAATCCTTCTCTAATACCTGATATGGGGTTGTGATGAATAACACCTGAGTTAACGGCAAAGGTCATTATCTCGTTAAGTCGCTGGCATAATCGTTTTACCGTTTCTAAGTTGCCTCGTGCCGCTACGGGGTTGATCACTTCAATAACAATAGGCGCGTCAATTTGGGTTATGGGGTAGCTACCCAGTTTTGGAAATATGTGTGAAGCAAGAGAGCGCCAGACATCTTTTGCAAAGTCTTCTGTAATCTTGGTCTTCTTTACTTCAAACCACTTAGCAGCCACTAGCTCTAATGTGTTGGTATTACTAGACCGCCTTTCTAGGTCTTCTGCTATGCGATGAGACTTTGGGTCAATATTTTTAGCAAGCAGAGCTAAACATTTGTCTCGTTCTTCACGGGCGAGCTTTAGTGTGGTTCCCGAGTTATAGCTACCAAGCGAGATTTTTGGCCGTTTGCTGGAGTATAGATCTTTGTATCTGAGCATCCAGTCTTTGGAGCCATCAGGTCTGATTCGCAAATAAAGGCCTCTAGGGTCGTGCAGTGAATATTCGTCATCTGCGGCCTTGGCGTTCTTTATCTGAGTATCGTTAAGGGGGGTGGTTTGTTTTGGCATAAAAGCAATCTCATCAATAAAAGTGCATTTATGGCCTCCTATATTTAGAAGTTAGGCCGTAGGGGGCCATGTAGGGTGCCATAGATTATGAGATTTGATACTACGCCTTAAGAATGGATAAGACAATAAAAAGCCCCGAAACCCTTATTTTAATAGGGTAACGAGGCTAATTGTAAGTTTCAATAAGAACGCTTGAAACTTGTATGTGGTGGAGATGGGGGGAGTCGAACCCCCGTCCGCCAGTCCTCTGCCATCAGCTCTACATGCTTAGATCACTTTATTGTTTTAACCTACCGCGGCCCAAGTGTCAGGGAGCATAAGGCGATCTCGATTAGTTTTAGGGTTTTCTCCACGAGCGAGGAGTCCACACGATCCTGTTCTGCGAGCCACTTCACAACCGTTTACAGGCATCCGGTGATCAGTGTAAGCGGGATTTAAGCCGCTAGTGCGTAGTTTTCGTCGTTTGCGACTATAACTTTTGCAAGGTGGGATTTACGAGAAACCTTACATTCTCGACATGCACCTCAGGGTTTGTAACCAACGTCGAATCCAGTCATCCCCTTTAGAGAATATGATTATAACAGCATTAAATTAATAGTGTGATTAATTGCGTGTTTGGAGTGTGCAAATTTTGTGACGTGAAAAGGAATGGGCAATGGTAAGCGCGCAGGCAATAGCCGGAGTTATAAAAGCGGGTTAGGCTTTCATTAATATCCTGTGTTTTTGTTTGCTCCAGTCGCGGTCTTTTTCTGTAGCGCGTTTGTCATGCTGTTGTTTGCCTTTGGCTAGGCAAATTTCACATTTAACACGATGGCCTTTCCAATACATGGCTGTGGCTACTATGGTTTGGCCCGTTTGAGAGGATGCTGCAAATAAGCGTGATATTTCTTTTTTGTTTAACAAAAGTTTACGCTCACGGCGAGGCTCTGCTACTACATGAGTGCAGGCGGTCATTAGCGGTGAAAAATGTGCGCCTACAAGAAAAGCCTCTTGGTCTTTTATTACCACGTAGGAATCTGTCAGGTTTGCACGACCATCACGTATGCTTTTTATTTCCCATCCGGTTAATACCATGCCAGCTTCTATACGCTGATCTAAATGATATTCAAACTTTGCCCGTTTATTCAGGGCAATGGTGCCGGTTGAGCTCTTTTGAGTTTTTGATTTCTTTGCCATGGACGCATTCTACCTCAAGCCTGTATCGGCTGCAGTGACATTTTCTTAATAAATAGTGATATTGCTTTATTGGTAGCTCTTTTAACTTTAATATAGCCTTTTATCAAGAGTACAAGGCTGTGGCTTCTATAAATCGTTCTGCGTTGGTGATGCATTCTGCGGCTAGTATGTATGCTTTGGTGAATGATGTGGAAAGCTATCCAGAATTTTTGGATGGCTGCTCTAAGGTAGACTTAATTGAGTCATCCAAAACCAGTATGACGGCTCGACTGCATTTAGCTAAAGCAGGCCTTAGTTACCAGTTTGTGACTCAAAACACTTTAACCGTGGATGAAAAAATAGTATTAGAGCTGCAAGATGGCCCTTTTGACTACTTGAGAGGTAGCTGGATATTTACGCCGCTACGACATGATGCGTGTAAAGTAGAAATGGCCCTAGAGTTTGGTGTAACTGGGCTTAAAGGTAAGGCTTTAGGTGGGTTGTTTAGCCCCATAGCTGCTAATATGGTTGACGCTTTTTGTAAGCGTGCTGACCATGTCTATAAATGAGAATAATGTGACTGATACACAAAAAATGATTAATGTAGAGGTAGCGTTTGCGCTACCAGATCAGCAAAAAATTGTGGCAATAAAAGTGCCTGTAGGTACCACAGTTTATGACGCGGCAGTGATGTCAGGTATTGTTGATCACTTTGAGGGTTTGCAGCTTGCGGGCACGCCTATGGGTATTTTTGGTAAAGCAGTGAAAAACCCCCAAGCAGAGAAAATAACACAGGGGCAAAGGATAGAAATATACCGTCCACTTACCATAGATCCTAAAGTAGCTAGAGCCAACCGCGCTGCAAAAGCGGCGCTTAAAGCTAAGGTATAACTATAAGCCTAGGTTCAATGGATGTAGTTTCGAACTATTGCTCAATCGAGCTCACTCGGCCTTGTTTGAAAAGCACCCTTACTCTTCGTTCTTCAACCTGACCATCACCTTGGAGATATCGGTAAACATAGTCCCAATGGTTAGGGTTGAAGGTGTCTATTAATAGTGGTGTACCCATTACATACTGCACTTGATCTTCTGTTAACCCTGGGCGAAGTAACTCTATCATATCATCGGTAATGATATTTCCTTGCTGTACATCAATTTTGTGTACGCTTAAAAAATCGATGTTATTACCGATAGTAGAGCACCCACTAATAAGCGCGATAAAAAGAGACGTGATAAGATAACGTTGCATTAGCCAAATCTATGTATTGAGTCTGTAGCCAGAATCATACCTTAATCATCCAACAGTCTAAAGAGTGTAAGCAATACTATGGCATCAGAAAGCCAAGAATTACGTAAAGCGGGGCTAAAAGTCACCCTGCCACGTGTGAAGATCTACCAAATGCTTGAACAAGCTACCGAAGGCGATCATTGGAGTGCGGAAGACATCTATAAGCTGCTCATGGAGCAAGGTGAGGATGTGGGTTTAGCCACAGTCTATCGTGTGCTTACGCAGTTTGAGGCCGCAGGTTTGGTAGTGCGGCATCACTTTGAGGGTGGTAATTCAGTGTTTGAGCTGGCAACAGAAAGTAGCCATGACCACATTGTATGTATTAAGTCTGGTCGTATAAAAGAGTTTAATGATCCAGCACTCAATAAACGCCTAAAAGAAATTGCTGCTGAGTTAGGCTATGAGCTTACTAGTCGCACCGTATATTTATATGGAGTAAATAAAGGCTAACTTTATTAGCCTTTATTCGTCTGTGTAGTTATTGTTAAGTCAATGCAATAAGGCCCCAGTGCCTAGCATTTCTTTGGCGTGAGCTAAGGTTTGTTGTGTTAGCTTAACCCCACCAAGCATTCGCGCTATCTCTTGAATTCTTTGATTATCATCCAGTGCTGCTACTTGTGTATGTGTTGTTTGGCCTTGGCTAGATTTACTCACTTGTAAGTGGTGTTGTGCTTGACTAGCTACCTGAGGTAGGTGGGTAATACACAACAATTGGCAATGTTGCCCTAGTTGAGATAATAAGCGACCTACAATTTCAGCCGTAGCGCCTCCAATCCCCACATCTACTTCGTCAAATATCAAGCTTGGTGTAATGCTGGTAGTAGCGATAACCACCTGTATGGCTAAGCTGATGCGAGATAACTCACCACCGGATGCGATTTTAGCTAAAGGTTTAGCGCTTTGGCCTGGGTTAGTGCTAATTAAAATTTCTGTATCATCGCGTCCATTAATTTGTAAGCGTGTGTCGGGTTTAGTTTGCATGCTTAGTTCTAATCGACAGTTAGGCATGCCTAATAATACAAGCTGCTCTCCCACGGCTTTTTCAAGTTTTTTAGCAGCCGCTTGCCTTGCTTTGGTGAGTTTGGCTGCGGCGATATCATAAGCGCCTGTAAGCTCTTGTTGTTGCTGATGGATGGATTCAAGTTGTCCTTCTTGATCTTGGTTTTGTTGCAGTTGTTGTTGCAATGCGTCTAAGTGTTCAGGTAAGTCCGCTGCTTGAATTTTATGTTTTCTGGCCATGCTGTAAATTTGATCTAGGCGATGCTCTAAGTTTTGCAAACGTGCGGGGTCTTCATCAAAACCTTGTAGGAAGCTTTGCAGCTCTATTTGGCTCTCCTCTATTTGTATCGCGGCATTAGCTAGCATATCTACTGCCGCACTTAAGTGTGGGCTATGTTGGCTAAAGTTTTGTAGCTGCTGTTGCCAGCGCTGTATGCAAGCTGTAGGGTCTTCGCCCAGAGGGTTATCTGGTAGGGCGCAACGCACGGCTTGTAATAGTTGGTCTGCGTTAGCTCTTTGTTTGTGCTCTTGCTCTAGGGCGAGTAATTCATCAGGTAAAAGGCTTAGTTGTTCTAGCTCATCTACTTGATATTGCAAAAGCTGTTGCTCTGCTTCAGATAGCTGCTGGCCACCTGTGAGCGCTTTAATTTGTCGATCAAGCTCAAGCCATTCATGGCTGATATGTGCTACTGCTTCTTGATGTGTGGGGTAATTTCCAAAGGCGTCTAAAAGGGTTTGATGGCTGTCACGGCCCAATAAATGCTGATGTTCGTGCTGGCCGTGGATGTTAATTAGTTGGCGGCCTAGCTCTTTTAAGGCTGTTATATTTACTGGATTACCATTTATATAGCCTCTGGATCGGCCATCTTGGTTAACCATGCGACGCAGTATGCAGGTATCTGGGTCTTGCGCTGTGGCTAAATGTTTAGCAGATAAATAATCTTTTATTTGGGGTAAGTGGCTTAGGTCAAAAACAGCATGAATATCGGCCCGTTCAGCGCCTTGTCTTACGCAGCCAGACTCGGCCCTATCGCCTAGAGCTAAGCCCAAAGCACCAAGAAGTATGGATTTACCAGCGCCTGTTTCGCCACTGATAGCCGTCATTCTGTGGCTGAAATCTAAGTGTAAAAAATCGACTAAGGCGTAATGGTGAACAATTAGTTGTTGCAACATAGAGCTGCTCCAGTGAATTATTATACTGTGATTATATCCAGTGGTGGTTGCATGTCCAGTATTTTTTATCTGTAGTGTTATATTTTTATTAAAAACCTAATAAAAGTGGGCAGTAATTGCTTGAATCACGCGGTGATGTCCCCATATAGATTTCCAGTCAAGCGACCTTATAGTCAAGGTTGCGAAAGTTATGTAAGGGAGAAGTCTATGAGTGAGCAAGAGCAGCCATCTGCAACTGAAGTTGAGCTGGATATTAATAAGCCAGAAGACGCTGTGGAAACCGGGGCTGAGTCGGTGCTGGAAGAAATAACAGTTGAGTCAGTGCAGGCGCAGCTAGAAGTCGCTTTAGCTAAAATAGATGAGCAACAAGGTGACGTATTGCGAGCTCAAGCTGATGCTCAAAATATTCGCCGCAGAAGTGAGCAGGATGTGGCTAAAGCACACAAGTTTGGCCAAGAAAAATTGATGGCAGAAGTGGTTTCTTTATTAGATAACTTAGGCCGCGCTATTGAAGCAGGAAGTGCTGAAGGAGCTAGCTTGAAGAGCTTGCTTGAAGGCGTGAAAATGAGCCAAAAAATGCTGCTAGATGGATTAAAGAAGTTCAATGTGGATCAGCTTGATCCCCATGGCGAACCGTTTAATCCAGCGGTACATGAAGCCATGACGGCAGTGCCTAACCCAGATTTAGAGCCTAATACTGTGATGGAGGTTTTTCAAAAAGGATATACCCTCAATGGACGTCTTGTTCGTCCGGCCATGGTAGTCGTTTCTAAATAGAATAATTAACCTTTTGTCCTTGAAAGAGTGACATAAGGCCTTATATAAGAATGCAAGCAATTAGCGCTAACCTTGAGCTTAAAGAGGGCTTAAAGGCACTAGTGTTACTGAAGCAGAATTGAAACAAAAGCCCTATAAGGGTGAATTAAGAATTGGAGTTTATGATGGGAAAGATCATTGGTATTGACTTAGGCACAACCAACTCGTGTGTGTCTGTTTTAGATGGCGGCAGCGCTAAGGTAATTGAGAATGCAGAGGGTGATCGCACCACGCCGTCTATTATTGCTTTTGCTGCTGATGGCGAAATTTTAGTGGGCCAATCGGCTAAGCGCCAAGCGGTAACTAACCCTATCAATACCCTGTTTGCTATTAAGCGTTTGATCGGTCGCAAATTTAAAGACGACGTTGTGCAAAAAGACATTAAAATGGTGCCATACAAAATTGAAGCAGCCGACAATGGTGATGCTTGGGTTAATGTAAACGGCGACAGCAAAGCACCACCACAGATTGCTGCTGAAATCTTGAAGAAGATGAAAAAAACAGCTGAAGACTATCTAGGCGAAAAGGTAACAGAGGCAGTTATTACTGTGCCAGCCTACTTTAATGACTCTCAGCGCCAGGCAACTAAGGATGCTGGACGTATCGCTGGTCTTGAAGTGAAGCGTATCATCAACGAGCCTACCGCAGCAGCGCTGGCCTATGGTCTTGATAAGAGCCGTGGTGATTCTACTATTGCAGTATATGACTTAGGCGGCGGCACATTTGACATCTCTATCATCGAAATCGCTGATGTAGATGGCGAAACCCAGTTTGAAGTACTGGCCACTAACGGTGACACATTCCTAGGTGGTGAAGACTTCGACCTACGATTGATCGAGTTTTTGGCGGCTGAGTTTAAGAAAGATTCTGGCATCGATTTGCATAATGACCCGCTAGCACTGCAGCGTTTAAAAGAAGCTGCAGAAAAAGCTAAGGTTGAATTGTCCAGCTCAAGCCAAACAGATGTAAACCTACCCTACATCACTGCAGACGCTTCTGGTCCTAAGCACCTTAACGTAAAAATCTCTCGCGCTAAGTTAGAGTCTTTGGTGGAAGATCTAGTATCAAGAACTTTGAAGCCATGTATTCAAGCGCTTAAAGACGCAGGCCTTGAAGGCAGTGAAATTGACGAAGTGATCATGGTAGGTGGCCAAAGCCGTATGCCTTTGGTACAAAGTGAAGTGACTAACTTCTTTGGTAAAGAGCCACGTAAAGATGTAAACCCAGATGAAGCTGTCGCCATTGGCGCAGCGATTCAAGGTGGTGTATTGGCTGGTGACGTAACAGACGTATTGTTGCTAGACGTTACGCCATTAACACTTGGTATTGAAACTATGGGTGGTGTGATGACTTCGGTGATCGACAAAAACACAACGATCCCAACCAAGAAATCACAGGTGTTCTCTACCGCAGATGACAATCAATCTGCTGTGACCATTCATGTATGTCAGGGCGAGCGTAAGCAAGCGACACAAAATAAGTCTTTAGGACGTTTTGATCTTAGCGACATTCCACCAGCACCACGTGGCATGCCACAAATTGAAGTGAGCTTTGATATTGATTCTAACGGTATCTTGAACGTGTCTGCTAAAGATAAAGGCACAGGTAAAGAGCAGTCGATCATCATTAAAGCGTCATCTGGTTTGAGCGACGAAGAAATCGAACAAATGGTACAAGATGCAGAGATTAACGCTGCTGAAGACGAAAAGTTTGAGGAAATGGTTAAAGCTCGCAACACTGCCGATGGCATGGTTCACTCATCTAAGAAGATGATTGAAGAAGCTGGTGATAAAGCTTCTGATGAAGAAAAAGCCACAGTGCAAACAGCGATTGAAGCTCTTGAAGAAGCCCTTAAAGGCGACGACAAAGAAGCGATTGAAACTGCCACAGCTACGCTAACTGAAGCATCTGGTGTGATTGCACAAAAGATGTATGCAGAAGAAGCTGGTGCGCAGGGTGATGCTGAAGCTTCAGATGATACGGGCGCAGACGATGCTGTTGATGCTGAGTTTGAAGAAGTTAAAGATGAAGACAAAGACGAAGATAAAAAGTAAGCGCGATATGCTTGCTAGTGCTAGTTAAAACTAGCGTATTTATACAACGCGGGGCATAGCCCTGCGTTCTTGTATCTGCTTCTAGTGGTAAAAACAGGAGCTAAATGGAATAACTATGTCTAAACGCGATTTTTATGAAGTTCTTGGCGTGGCCAAAGACACCGATAAAAAAGATATTAAAAAGGCTTTTCGCCGCATGGCGATGAAGTATCACCCAGACCGTAATCCGGGGGATAAATCCGCCGATGCAAGCTTTCAAGAAGTGAATGAAGCTTACGAAATATTATCAGACGACCAAAAAAGAGCAGCATACGACCGACATGGTCATGCGGGCGTAGACCCCAACGCGCGCGGTGGCGGTGCTGGTGGCGCTGGTTTTGGTGATGTATTTGGTGATATGTTTGGCGATATTTTCGGTGGAGCTGGTGGCGGTGGTCGCTCTAGTGTTCAGCGTGGGTCAGATTTAAAGTACACCATGGAATTGAGCCTGGAGCAGGCTGTTCGTGGTGCTACAGAAGAAATTCGTATACCTACACAGGTAGAGTGCCAGCCGTGTGATGGCTCTGGCGCTAAGCCTGGCACTAGCAGTAAAACCTGTGGTACGTGCCATGGGCAAGGCCAAGTGCGCATGCAGCAAGGTTTCTTTTCGGTGCAGCAAACTTGCCCTAGTTGTCATGGTAATGGCAAGGTTATTAGTGACCCTTGTCGTTCATGCCATGGTGAAGGCCGAGTGCAAGAATACAAAACCTTGTCAGTGAAGATTCCAGCTGGGGTGGACACTGGTGATCGTATTCGCTTAACTGGAGAAGGTGAAGCTGGCGTCAATGGTGGCCCAAGTGGTGACCTTTATGTGCAAGTATCTGTGCGTGAGCATAAAATATTTACCCGAGACGGTAAGCATTTATACTGTGATGTGCCTATTAGCTTTACGGATGCGGCACTGGGGGGCGAAATTGAAGTGCCAACCTTGGATGGTCGTGTTAAGTTAAAAATTCCAGAAGGTGCGCAAAGTGGCAAAATGTTCCGCTTGCGTGGCAAAGGTGTAACACAAGTACGTGGCGGTAGTCAGGGCGATCTAATGTGTCGTGTGGCAGTAGAAACGCCAGTACATCTTAATAAAGAGCAAAAAGACCTATTGCGCAAATTCCATGACACTATGGAAGCTACCAAAGGTAAACACTCTCCTAAAAAATCATCTTGGTTTGAAGGAGTTAAGAGCTTCTTTGAGGATGGTTAAAGCAGTTTGTTATTGCCAACAACATAACGTATGGCATTTGTAGAGGTGGGCATGGCACGAATAGCAGTAATGGGCGCCGCCGGGCGTATGGGCAAAGTGCTTATTGAGGCAGTGACGCAAGCTTCAGGGCTAAGCCTAGGTGCAGCAATTGTTTCACCTAATAGCAGTTTAGTGGGAGCAGATGCTGGTGAGCTTGCTGGTGTGGGTAAATTGGGTGTGTTTGTTAAGCCGTCTTTAGCCGATGCTAGCGATGACTTTGATGTCCTCATCGACTTCACTAATCCCAAACTCACCCTTATCAATCTGCAAGAATGTGTCAGGCTAAACAAAGCCATGGTGATCGGTACTACCGGCTTAAGTAGTGCAGATAAGCAGGCGCTGCATGAGTTTGCACAACACACACCTGTAGTCTTTTCACCTAATATGAGTGTGGGCATCAACCTATTGTTGGATATTCTTCATCGTGCAGCTAGCGTGCTTCAAGATGGGTATGATGTTGAAATCATTGAAACCCATCATCGCCATAAGGTTGATGCGCCATCAGGCACTGCTTTGCGCTTAGGTGAGGTGGTTGCAGATGCCATGGGTCGTGATTTAGCAAAGTGCGCCGTTTATGGGCGTGAAGGCATTACTGGGCCTCGCTCGGCTAATGAGATAGGTTTTGAAACCATACGTGCTGGTGATGTTGTGGGCGATCACACTGTGTTGTTTGCTAGCGAAGGCGAGCGTATTGAAATTACCCACAAAGCAAGCAGCCGAATGACGTTTGCAAAAGGGGCCGTGCGAGCGTGCTCATGGCTGCAAGGGCAGCCAAGTGGATTGTATGATATGCAAGATGTATTGGCTTTGAAAGACTAGTTTATAAGCTAGAGTATTAGAATCTTCTAGACAAATGCCGTCATTGTTCTGTATAATTTCACCAGTTAACAGGCGCAATAACTTAGCTGCCAGTCATAGCATTTATAAAAAGCGGGGTGTGTCTAACACACCTCGCTTTTTTGCGACTAGAGCCAGCATTTTAATATAGCTGTTAAAAATCATTAGCATGTATCACGCACCATACCTGAGGAGGCCCCCATTGACTACTCCCGCCATTCTGGCTTTAGAAGACGGCAGCATATTTAGAGGGGTTGCTATTGGCGCCACTGGCCAAAGTACAGGCGAGGTAGTGTTTAACACCTCTATGACAGGCTATCAAGAGATTCTCACAGATCCTTCTTACGCTCATCAAATTGTTACCCTTACCTACCCTCATATAGGCAACACAGGCACCAACAGCGAAGATGAAGAGTCTGAATTTGTTTGGGCTGCCGGTTTAGTAATTAGAGACTTGCCATTAATGGCAAGTAACTGGCGTAATACACAGCCTCTTGATGAATATCTAATATCTAATAATGTTGTTGCTATTGCTGACATAGACACGCGTCGCCTTACCCGTATTTTACGCGAAAAGGGCGCACAAAGTGGCTGTATCATGGCAGGTGATAATATTGATGAAGCTGCAGCTTTAGCTGCAGCCAAGGGTTTTGCCGGACTAAAGGGCATGGATCTTGCTAAAGAAGTGACCGTAAAAGAAGCCTATGACTGGACAGGGTCCACGTGGGACTTAGTAGAAGGTAACCGTGAAAAAACGGATGGTCAATTTAAAGTGGTCGCTTACGATTACGGTGTGAAGCGCAACATTTTACGGATGTTGGTGGAGCGCGGCTGCAACTTAACTGTAGTGCCTGCACAAACACCTGCTAAAGACGTGTTGGCCATGAAGCCAGACGGTGTATTTTTGTCTAATGGCCCAGGTGATCCAGAGCCATGTGACTATGCCATTGCTGCCATTAAAGAGATTTTAGAAACAGATACTCCTGTATTTGGTATTTGTTTAGGTCACCAACTATTGGCACTAGCTTCTGGTGCTAAGACAGAAAAAATGAAGTTTGGTCATCATGGTGCTAACCACCCCGTGCAAAATCTTGACTCTAAGGTGGTTATGATAACTAGTCAAAACCACGGGTTTGCAGTGTCAGAAGACGCTATGCCAAGCAACTTGCGAGCCACACACAAATCTTTGTTCGATGGTTCTTTGCAAGGTATTGAACGTACCGATAAGCAGGCCTTTAGTTTTCAAGGTCACCCAGAAGCAAGCCCCGGTCCACATGATGTAGCACCTTTGTTTAATCGATTTATCGACATCATGACCGCTCGTAAAGCTAAATAACACTGCCACAGATTATTGGATAACTGACATGCCTAAACGTTCCGACATTAAAAGTATATTAATCCTTGGCGCCGGCCCTATCATTATTGGTCAAGCTTGTGAATTTGACTATTCTGGTGCGCAAGCTTGTAAAGCCCTTCGTGAAGAAGGCTACCGTGTTATTTTGGTGAACTCAAATCCAGCCACTATCATGACCGACCCATCTATGGCTGACGCTACCTACATTGAGCCTATTCGCTGGGAAACAGTAGAAAAAATCATTGAAAAAGAGCGCCCTAGCGCCATTTTACCTACCATGGGTGGCCAAACTGCGCTTAACTGCGCGTTAGACCTGAACCGCATGGGAGTGCTGGAAAAATACAATGTAGAAATGATTGGTGCTGATGCAGACACTATAGATAAAGCAGAAGACCGTAATCGCTTTGATAAGGCTATGAAAAACATTGGCCTTGAATGTCCTCGGGCAGAAATTGCCCACACTCTAGAAGAAGCGTTTGATGTGCAAACCCGCATTGGTTTTCCGGCCATCATTCGCCCGTCCTTTACGATGGGTGGTTCAGGTGGCGGTATCGCATACAACCGTGAAGAGTTTGAAGAGATTTGTGTTCGTGGACTAGATCTTTCACCTACTAGTGAGCTGCTAATCGATGAATCTTTGATTGGCTGGAAAGAATACGAAATGGAAGTGGTGCGCGACACCAATGACAACTGCATTATTATTTGTGCCATTGAAAACTTTGATGCCATGGGTGTGCACACAGGTGACTCCATCACTGTTGCTCCAGCTCAAACTCTTACCGACAAAGAATACCAGATTATGCGCAATGCCTCATTGGCAGTGCTGCGTGAAATCGGAGTAGAAACTGGTGGATCTAACGTTCAGTTTGGTGTGAATCCAGAAGATGGTCGCATGGTGGTGATCGAAATGAACCCTCGTGTGTCTCGCTCATCAGCATTGGCTTCTAAAGCGACCGGCTTTCCTATTGCTCGAGTGGCAGCTAAGCTGGCTGTAGGTTATACCTTAGACGAGCTACAAAACGAAATCACAGGCGGCGCTACACCAGCCTCGTTTGAGCCTTCGATTGATTATGTCGTTACTAAAATACCTCGTTTTACCTTTGAAAAATTCCCTCAGGCAGATGACCGTTTAACAACACAAATGAAATCTGTTGGTGAAGTGATGGCCATAGGCCGCACCTTTCAAGAGTCATTACAAAAAGCGCTACGCGGCTTAGAAACAGGTATTCATGGCTTGGATCCTATCCTTGATATTACCCAAGAAGATGCCCGTAGCAGAATCGTTGCTGAGTTAAAAATTCCTCGCGCTGATCGTATTCAATACGTTGGTGATGCTTTGCGCATGGGTATGGATATTCCAGAAGTGTATGCATACTCTGGCATTGATCCTTGGTTTTTAGTACAGCTACAAGACTTAATTAAAGAAGAAGCAAACCTTGGTACATTAGGCCTTGCAGATCTTGATTATGGCCGTGTATACAACCTTAAGCGTAAGGGCTTTTCTGACATTCGGTTGGCTAAATTGTTAGGTCTTACTGAAAAGGGTTTCCGTCAGCATCGTCAAAAGTTAGGAATTCGTCCTGTATACAAGCGTGTAGACACCTGTGCAGCTGAGTTTTCAACTGACACAGCCTATATGTACTCTACCTATGAAGAAGAGTGTGAGTCGCGCCCTAGTGATCGTAAAAAAATCATGATTTTAGGTGGTGGCCCTAACCGTATTGGTCAAGGTATTGAGTTTGACTATTGTTGTGTGCATGCAGCTTTAACGATGCGCAGACAAGGTTATGAAACCATCATGGTGAACTGTAACCCAGAAACCGTGTCCACAGACTACGACACATCTGACCGTTTGTATTTTGAATCTGTCACGCTAGAAGATGTGCTTGAGATCGTACATCTTGAACAGCCTGAAGGTGTAATAGTGCAGTATGGTGGACAAACACCACTTAAGCTTGCGGTAGATCTTGAAAATGCTGGAGTACCTATACTTGGTACTAGCCCAGAAGCGATAGACCGTGCTGAAGACCGTGAACGCTTTCAACAAATGATTCAGCGTTTAGGTTTATTACAGCCAGAAAATGCCACGGTTCGTACTCAAGAAGAAGCCGTGCGTGCAGCAGAAAAAATCGGATACCCTCTAGTGGTTCGCCCGTCCTATGTATTAGGTGGTCGTGCTATGGAGATTGTTCACAAAGAAACTGAGCTTAAGCGGTATATGAACGAAGCTGTTCAGGTGTCTCACGACTCACCAGTGTTATTAGATCGCTTTTTAAGTAATGCTGTAGAAGTAGATATTGATGCTGTGTGTGACGGTGAGCAGGTAGTAATTGGTGCCATTATGCAGCACATTGAGCAAGCTGGAATTCATTCTGGCGACTCTGCTTGTTCATTGCCGCCTTATGACCTACCCAAAGATGTACAAGATGCGATGCGTGATCAAGTGAAGCGTATGGCTTTAGAGCTAGGCGTTATTGGCCTAATGAACACTCAGTTGGCATGGCAAGATGGCGAAATCTATGTCATCGAAGTGAACCCTCGCGCATCTCGCACTGTGCCTTTTGTTTCTAAATGTATCGGTGTGTCTTTGGCTGATATCGGCGCACAGGTAATGGCTGGTAAAAGTCTTGCAGACATCGGTTTTACCCAAGAGATTATTCCAGGGTATTTTAGTGTTAAAGAAGCAGTGTTTCCGTTTGATAAGTTCCCAGGTGTTGACCCAATTCTGAGCCCAGAAATGAAATCAACAGGTGAGGTTATGGGTATAGGTCAAAGCTTCGCTGAAGCTTTTGCAAAGGCTCACATTGGTACAGGCCAAGCCATGCCCATAACTGGCAAGGTGTTTGTGTCCGTGCGTGAGGCAGACAAGGTGGCAAGCCTTAAATTGGCGTCGGGTTTGTTAGACCTTGGCTTTACTTTGGTTGCTACTAGTGGCACACAAAAAACATTGTCTGAAGCTGGCTTTGAGTGTGAGTTAGTCAATAAAGTAATGGAAGGGCGCCCTAATATTGTTGATAAAATCAAAAACGATGAGATTACCTTTGTAGTCAACACTACTGAAGGTCGCCAAGCTATTAATGATTCATCACTGATTCGTCGCTCTGCTTTACAACATAAAGTGCCTTACTCTACGACTTTAACAGGTGGCCTTGCCATCATAGAAGCATTGGTATTTGGCGAAGAACAAGAAGTACGTCGTTTGCAAGATATGCACGCAACGTTAACAGCGTAAGGAAAACGAATTATGGCGATTACTAAAGTCCCCATGACAGTGCGTGGCGAAAAAATGCTACGTGCTGAGCTAACAGAGTTAAAAAGTGTGACTCGCCCACGAATTATTCAAGACATCGCTACAGCGCGAGAACATGGTGATTTAAAAGAGAACGCTGAATATCATGCGGCTCGTGAACAGCAAAGCTTTTGTGAGGGCCGCATTCAGGAAGTTGAAGCTAAGCTTTCATTGGTGCAGGTGATCGATGTTAGCCAAATCCCATATACGGGTAAGGTCATTTTTGGGGCCACAGTGACCATCATTAACCTAGATGATGATGAAGAAAAAACCTACTGTATTGTGGGCCAAGATGAAGCTGATATTAAAGCTGGGAAAATTTCTATCGGTTCACCTATTGCACGAGCATTAATCGCAAAAAGCGAAGGCGATGAGGTGAAGGTAACCACACCTGGCGGCGTGATTCATTACGAAATTGCTAAAGTTGAGCATATCGCCTGACTGCTTTAGTTGCCCTAGTGGCTGGAGCAAGCTATTTACAACACCTTTGTTTAACTTAGGTGTTGTAAATATAGGTAAAAATCTAGCCTTCTATGTTAGATTTTTTAGGGTCTGCATTTGGGTTGTTCAAATACACAAGCGCTACATTGCCAACAGCCTGAACTAGTGTGGCACCTGTCTGCTTGCACATGTCGGCAATGAGGGTGTTTTTAACCTCTCGATCACCAACAGAAAATTTCACCTTAATCAATTCGTGATCAAACAAAGCGCGATTAATTTCTGTCATTACTGTTTCGGAAAGCCCCTTAGCAGCCACAGTAACCAGCGGATGCAAGTCATGGCCAATAGAGCGGAATTGTTTTTTCTGTGATTGAGCTAAATTCATGATTGTCCAAAGATAAATTGTTGGGCGTCATAGGTCTATGGATAGGCCCTATGGCTGTGTTAAACTTAAAATCATTATACCGCATGTCTGGCGTTTACGCTTGTTAGCAGCTAGATTTACCCATTTACTTTCGTACAATTAGTAGAGATTCCCTTGGCTAGATCAAAAACCAGTAGTAATTGGCTAAAAGAGCACTTTGACGACCCATATGTTAAACAGGCGCAAAAGGATGGATACCGTTCACGGGCCAGCTATAAACTGCTTGAAATAAGTAAAAAAGACCGCTTAATTCGCCCAGGAATGACCGTAGTGGATTTAGGTGCAGCCCCTGGAGGTTGGACACAAGTTGCGGTGCAGTTAGTGGGCGAAGAAGGCACAGTGGTCGCTTCAGATATATTAGCTATGGATTCCATTGCCGATGTGACCTTCGTGCAAGGTGATTTTACCGAGCAAGCTGTTTATGATCAGATTGTAGCAGCGCTGGGTGGTGAAAAAGCAGACCTTGTAATTTCTGATATGGCCCCCAATATGAGTGGTAACCCAGCGATTGATCAGCCAGGCTCTATGTATTTGGTTGAGCTAGCTTTGGATATGGCTCGTAGTGTATTAAAACCTGGTGGCGCATTTGTCACTAAGGTGTTTCATGGCGAAGGGTTTGATGACTTATTAAAAGACACGCGTACAAGCTTTACTAATGTACGATCACGTAAACCCGATGCTTCTCGTGGACGATCTAGAGAAGTTTATCAATTGGCAACCGGCTTTAAAGGGCAATAAACCTAGTTTATTTTTCTTACTACCGAACCCCCTCGCACAGAGGATTAGGAGTCTATACTTGAACAACATGACAAAAAATTTGGTTTTATGGCTTATCATCGCAGCAGTGCTGTTGACGGTATTTAACAACTTTACTCAAGAATCTGCGCCCAATCGTGTGAGTTATTCAGAGTTTGTGCAGTCAGTTCAGCGTGATCAAGTTAGAAATATTGAAGTCGATGGCATCATTATCACGGGTAACTTTGGCGATGGCTCTAGTTTCGAAGTAGTTCGCCCTGCTTTGTCAGATCCTAAGTTAGTAGATGATTTATTGACTCATGAAGTTGAAATAGTAGGCAAGCAGCCAGAGCAACAAAGCATTTGGATGCAGCTCTTAGTGGCTAGTGCCCCAATTTTAATTATTATTGTGGTATTTATGTTCTTTATGCGCCAGATGCAAGGCGGTGCAGGCGGCAAGGGTGGCCCTATGTCGTTTGGCAAGAGCAAGGCTAGGCTAATAAGTGAAGATCAAATTAAGACGACCTTTGCAGATGTTGCAGGCGTAGAAGAAGCTAAAGAAGATGTAGAAGAATTAGTAGAGTTTTTGCGTGATCCTGGAAAATTTCAACGTTTAGGTGGGCATATCCCTCGCGGCATACTCATGTCTGGCGCTCCAGGTACAGGTAAAACCTTGTTAGCTAAGGCTATTGCAGGTGAAGCTAAGGTGCCTTTCTTTAGTATTTCAGGCTCTGACTTTGTTGAAATGTTTGTGGGTGTAGGTGCATCACGTGTGCGTGATATGTTCGAACAAGCTAAAAAACAGGCTCCATGTATTATCTTTATCGATGAAATAGATGCTGTAGGCCGTCAGCGTGGCACCGGCATGGGTGGAGGCAATGATGAGCGAGAGCAAACACTAAACCAGTTGTTAGTAGAGATGGATGGTTTTGAAGGTAACGAAGGTATCATTGTTATTGCAGCGACTAACCGTCCAGATGTACTAGATTCTGCATTGTTGCGTCCTGGTCGTTTTGACCGTCAGGTGCATGTATCCTTGCCAGATATCCTGGGTCGCGAACAAATTCTTAACGTACATCTCAAAAAAGTACCTTTGGGTGATGATGTAAAAGCTAAGCTTATTGCTCGTGGCACACCAGGTTTTTCAGGCGCAGACTTAGCTAACCTTGTGAATGAAGCGGCGTTATTTACTGCACGTTTAAACAAACGCACTGTAGGCATGGACGAGCTAGAAAAAGCTAAAGACAAAATTATGATGGGTGCAGAGCGTAAATCTATGGTGATGCAGCCTAAAGAAAAGCTTAACACGGCTTATCATGAGGCAGGCCATGCTATTGTTGGCCGCTTAGTGCCAGATCATGATCCAGTATATAAGGTGACTATTATTCCCCGTGGTCGTGCTTTAGGTGTGACCATGTTTTTACCTGAAGAAGATCGTTATAGCTTGTCCCGCCAAGGTATTTTGAGTCAAATATGCAGCCTTTATGGTGGCCGTATTGCTGAAGAAATGACCTTAGGTAAAGACGGTGTCACTACAGGTGCATCTAATGATATACAACGCGCCACTCAACTAGCACGTAATATGGTGACTAAGTGGGGCTTGTCAGAAAAATTAGGTCCGCTACTATACGAAGCAGAAGATTCTGATCCGTTTAGTGGTGCACAAGGCCAAGGAGCTAAAGGCTTTTCAGATGAAACCACATCAATAATTGATGGTGAAATAAAAGATATTATTGATAATTGTTATGCGCGTGCCAATACTATTTTACATGACAATAGAGATATTCTTGACTCTATGGCTAACGCATTGATGAAGTATGAAACTATAGACTCTGGTCAGCTAGATCAGTTATTGGCTCGTCAAGAAGTTTCACCTCCAGCTGGCTGGGATGACAATGACAATAATGGTTCAAAAACTGATGGAGGCTCTAGTCCTGATGCACCAGAAGAGCAATCGACAGTTTCTGAAGCAGATCTAGACGCAGGCAGCAGTGACGTGCCAGGTGCTGACGAAGCGCCAAGCTAAGATGCTTTTTGCTGATCAACGGCTGGATTTAACTCAGCCCCACGTTATGGGAGTGATCAATGTCACTCCCGATTCTTTTTCTGACGGTGGAGATTTTTTTGCCAGTCAGACATTGTGTCTAGATGCAGCTATGGTTCGTGCCCGCGCCATGGTGGCGCAGGGTGCAAGTTTTCTTGATATTGGTGGTGAGTCCACACGACCAGGTGCAGATCCTGTATCAGTGCAGGAAGAAATAGACCGTGTCATTCCCGTTATTGAAGCGATTAAAGCTTCATTAGATATTGTTGTGTCCATCGACACCAGCACCCCTGAAGTGATGACCCTTGCTGCTGAAGCTGGTGCAGGCCTAATCAATGATGTGCGTGCGCTAGGGCGCAAAGGTGCCCTGCAAGCTGCGGCAGACACTAAGCTGCCTGTGTGTCTTATGCACATGCAGGGTGACCCTAAAACTATGCAAATTAATCCTTCCTATAATTCTGTGGTGTCAGATATTGGTCATTATTTTGATGAACGTATTGAGCAATGCAATCTAGTTGGTATTCCCACAGAACGTATCATTATTGACCCTGGTTTTGGTTTTGGTAAAACCTTGGTCCATAATCTACAATTGCTTAAACATCTAAGTGGATTAGCCAACAAAGGCTTGCCAATATTAGTAGGAATGTCGCGTAAAAGTATGATTGGAAATGTATTGAATCGTCCGGTAGACCAGCGACTGCATGGTGGTCTAGCGACTGCTGTGATGGCTTATGAGCGTGGCGCTAGGATAGTTCGGGTACATGATGTTGCCCCTACTGTAGATGCGCTGCGTATGACTCATGCCATAATAAACAGTGATGTAACAGTAAGTCAGTAATGGTTAGACAAAATCTATAATCAAGCCCAAACCTCAACAATGGATAGTTTAAATAGGAATTCAGCATGAAATATTTTGGAACAGATGGCATACGAGGTTGTTGTGGAGAATACCCCATTACCCCCGATTTCATGTTAAAGCTTGGTTGGGCTATGGGAAAAGTATTCTCAGAGCATGGCCGCAGCACTGTTTTGATTGGTAAGGACACACGAATTTCTGGCTATATGTTCGAATCAGCTCTTCAAGCGGGTTTATCTGCAGCCGGCGTAGATGTGCGGTTGCTAGGCCCTATGCCAACGCCTGCCGTAGCTTATTTAACTCGTACCTTTCATGCAGAAGCAGGCATAGTGATCAGTGCGTCGCATAATGGTTATAAAGATAATGGTATTAAGTTTTTTTCTGCACAGGGTACCAAGCTAGCAGATTCTGTGGAGGCAGCTATTGAAGATAAGCTTCAAGAGGTAATGGAGTGTGTGGCACCAGAGGAGTTAGGTCGTGCTAAGCGGATTGCAGATGCTGCTGGACGATATATTGAATTTTGTAAAGGTACGGTCAGTCATCATACTAGTTTAAAGGGTATGAAAATCGTTCTTGACTGTGCTCATGGTGCTACCTACCACATTGCGCCCAATGTACTGCATGAGTTAGGTGCCGACGTTACGAGTATTGGCATAGACCCAGATGGCTTGAATATTAACCAAGAGTGCGGGTCTACATCTATTGCCATGTTGCGCAAAGTAGTGCGCTTACAAGAGGCCGATTTAGGTATCGCCTTAGATGGCGATGGAGATCGTGTCATCATGTTAGACCACACGGGTGATGAAGTAGATGGCGATGAGCTGATATTTATTATTGCTGCTAGTCTGAAGCGCAACGGCCAGCTAGAAGGTGGTGTGGTAGGTACGCAAATGAGTAATTTGGGTATGGAGCTTGGACTCAAAGACTTAGGTATCGACTTTGTGCGGGCTAAAGTAGGTGATCGCTATGTCATGCAACAGCTTAGAGAGAAAGGTTGGAAGTTAGGTGGTGAATCATCGGGGCACCTAATTTGTAGGGACCTTACCACCACTGGTGATGGCATTGTTGCTGCTTTGCAGGTGCTTCAAGCTATGCAATCTAGTGGTAAAACGTTACATGAATTAAAAAACGAAATGCAAAAAATGCCACAAAAATTGATTAATTTACGCTTTGCTAACCGAGTTAATTTGGCAGATTTTCCAGCTATAAATACTGCAGTTGATGCCATTGAAAAGCGTATGGGTAGCCGAGGACGTGTTTTGTTGCGGTCTTCAGGTACAGAGCCTGTAGTGCGTGTAATGGTAGAAGGTGAAGATGTTGACTTAGTTAACCAATACGCTCAAGAGCTGGCCCATGATGTGAATGAGCTCATTAAGTAAGCTCAATCAAACTTGTATTGTCGGCTATTTATGCAGTAATAAGGGCAAGTCCCTTGTTTAGGCGCCTTAATTTAAGTATTATTGCGCGCTTAAAATGAATACCTTGGTTTTTTTGACGAAAGGTTACAGTGATGGCGAAAATGATAGTTGCAGGCAACTGGAAAATGAATGCCAGTAAAGAAGCTGTAACTGCTTTATTAAGTGAGCTAAAGCAGGGTGCGGTATCGGTTACAAATGCTCAACTTGTAGTGTTTCCTCCGTTTCCATACTTAGCTCAAGCTCAGGCAGAGTTATCTGGTACAAGTATCGCTATTGGCGTACAAAATATTTGTGCGGCAAGCAAGGGTGCTTATACTGGGGAAGTGTCTCTAGCAATGGCTAAAGAGTTTGGTGTTAGCTACGTTTTGGTGGGCCACTCTGAACGTCGCGCACTTTATGCAGAAGACGATGCTCAAGTGGCGGCCAAGTTTATTGCTACTCAAGCTATGCAGCTCACGCCTATTTTATGTGTGGGTGAAACCTTAAAGCAGCGTGAGCAAGGTTTGACGATAAGTGTTGTTACTGGTCAAATTCAGGCAGTGATTGATGCTGCAGGTGCTAATAGTTTTGCCAATGCAGTAGTGGCTTATGAGCCAGTTTGGGCGATTGGAACTGGATTAACAGCAAGTCCAGCTCAAGCGCAAGAAGTGCATCAGGCTATACGTGCTCATGTAGCCGATGTAGCTCCAGAGCATGCAGTAGGTTTGAAGATTTTATATGGAGGCAGTGTGACTGCAACCAGTGCTGAAGAGTTATTTACTCAAGCAGACATTGATGGCGGCCTAGTAGGTGGCGCATCATTACAAGCCGATTCATTTTTGGCCATTGGTCAGGCGGCGAAATAGATTAGTGCTTATTTAAGCATAATTAGTGTAAAGCGAGAAATTTGATGGAAGTTGCAATCTTAGTCGTACATGTATTGTTAGCTGTAGCCTTAATAGGCTTTATAATGATTCAGCAAGGTAAAGGCGCCGATGCAGGTGCTTCTTTTGGTGGCGGTGGTGCTTCCCAAACTGTATTTGGTAGTAGTGGCTCAGGTAACTTTCTGAGTCGTACTACAGCTATTTTAGCAGCTGGTTTATTTGTGACCAGTTTTGCATTGGCTATGTATGCCAAGCAACAAGCTAGCAGTATTTCTGATGTGGGTATCCCCGTTGTTGAGTCAGTAGAGCAAACTCTTCCAGTATTTGAAGAAGTTCTAACGCCTCTAGATAGCGATGTTCCTGTAACGCAGTAAAAAGTAATGCCGACGTGGTGGAATTGGTAGACACGCCACCTTGAGGGGGTGGTGAGCTTTGCTCGTGCCGGTTCAACTCCGGCCGCCGGTACCAAATTTACATCTATTACCAATCATAGATGTCTTAAAAGCCCCTAACCATGGGGCTTTTTTTTGCTTGCCATATAATTACTGTCCAACACTGTCTATTGATGTCCCCCCCACATTAAGGGGTATATTCAGGGGTATATATTGAGAGATACCCCCATGGCGCTAAATATACCCCAAATCAAGAATGCAAAAATCTTAGATAAACAGTACAAGCTTGCTGATGCTGGTGGTCTGTATTTACTCGTGCATCCCAACGGGTCTAAGTATTGGCGGCTTAAGTACCGCTATCTTGGTAAAGAAAAAGTTATGGCGTTTGGGGTCTACCCTATAGTGTCGTTAAAGGACGCTAGGCTAAAGCGTGATGAAGCTAAAAAGATCCTAAGTGACAGCGGCGATCCAATTCAGATAAAAAAATCCAACCAGCGTGCCAAAATGCTCAATGCTGAAAATTCGTTTAATAGCATTGCACTTGAGTGGTGGAATAATGCACGAGAGGGCTGGAAAGAAGAGCATGCGGACATTGTGTGGCGGACACTTGAAGCTGATGCCTTGCCTTATTTTGGTGATAGACCTATTAAGGAAATAAGTCCCGGTGAATTACTAGAGGTTGTCAGGAGTGTTGAGGCTAGAGGCGCTTTAGACGCAGCTAGCCGCATTCTGCAGCGATGTGGGGCAGTATTCCGCTTCGCTATACAAACAGATCGGCTTAGGTATAACCCTGCCACAGAGCTGGCTGGAGCCCTTAAGACAAGGAAGGTGAAAAGTCGGCCCTCAATGACTCGAGAAGAGTTGCCTAACTTTCTAAAAAGTATCGATAACTACAGTGGTGAAATGGTTACTATATTGGCTCTGCGACTCACAGTGCTAACGTTTGTACGGCCTGCAGAGATTAGATTTGCCCGATGGGAAGAGTTCGACTTTAAGGATAACTTGTGGCGCATACCAGCAGAGCGTATGAAAATGCCTACAGACCATTTGGTGCCGCTGCCGCGCCAAACCTTAGAGCTACTGGCGCGCCTGCGCCCAATTACTGGACATTATGATTTATTGTTTCCAGGCTTTAGAGGGAAGGATAGACCAATTTCTGAAAACACCATGAACCAAGCCTTAAATCGAATGGGTTATAGGGGGGAGGCTACGCCGCATGGCTTTAGAAATACTGCAAACTCAATTCTGATTGAGAAGTTTAATATTGAGGCCGTAGATAAACAGCTAGGCCACCAGCAGCGCAATAAGGTGAGAGCGGCCTACAGTCGCCATGCTGAGTATTTAGAAGATCGGATTAAGATTATGGACTGGTGGGGTAATTACGTCGAGCAACTGGAAACAGGCCCAAACGTGGTTCCCGTCAATGTTGGTGACGTCGATAAATAAGATACACTCAGTTTTATTGTGCCTAGGCTGATCCCTAAAAGGTGGCATACCTACCCACTCTGGCATAGTAACTATTTGTAGGTCACCGAGGTGCGTTATGGCTACTAAAAAAATCTACCACGTGTCCGATTTGCCTAAGTGGTTTAGCCTTTCAAAATATGAAGCGACAAGTTCTTTTACGGTTGATGATTGGGTTAGCCACATTGATCATAGGCTAGATTTAAACTGGGAATTAAGACCTGAATGCCGAGGTCATAATCATGGGGGGGCGGGATACCAACATATGCTATCCCAGTTCGAAAGCATCAAAGAAAATCCCACTCAACCTATTATCAATTCTGAAAGATTAGTTGAAGAAAACGACATAGAAACTCGCGGTGAGTCGGCGTTTGTTAAGCCGCTAAGGTGTGCTATGGCGCACTATATAGCTACAGATATTGAAAGCGTATATGGACTTAATGAAGACGAAGATCTTGGCTTGGCTGGTAACTATTCCGTTATTAGGTATTTTAAAGATCACGATGCGTATATGAGTTCGTTGGTGCCAGTCGTTGTTGACCTCACAGGATCTGATATAGACATTATGAAAGATTTCCGCATCTGTTTGGAGCGTGCTAGAGCATTTGTTGGTGAGGAAAACAAAAAGACTAACGTCAAACCTAGTGACATAGACAAACTTCAAAAATACAACTTGTTACCATATTTTGATCTAATGATTTGGAGCACTATAGCTCATCAAAAAATAAGCGCTAACGTAATATTAAGTGCTTTGTTTGATAGTGATGATGAGGCTTATAAAGTAGGTGAGTCATTCATAGCCCAAACTCTTAAACCATTTTATCAGAAAATTAATACTAGTTTTGTTCGCGCTCTAAAATGCTATAAATGATGAATCTAAAACTTCCTACATCGAAAAATAATTAGAATAAAAATCGATATAAAATATCGAAAAAAACTAATTGAATTATTCCATTCTAATATGCACATAAACGCCTCATATTTAGCCGTGTTAACTACTGTCTTATGGAGACAAAGCATGGCTACTAACATCAGCTCAAATCAAAACAGCAGAACCCTACTACCGTCACAGGCTCGCTTTATACGCTGGCCTAAAGTTCACGACAAGGTCAATTTATGCCGCTCTCACGTTCACCAGCTAGTAAGTAAAGGTGAGTTCCCCGCCCCCATTAAACTAACGTCAAATGGCAGGGCAAGCGGGTGGGTTGAGTCTGAGGTTGATGCATGGATTGAGCAGCGCATTGCTGCCTCACGTCCCAATAGCCCAGCAGTGGCTTAGGGGTAGACATGAAAAAGGCTATCCAAATTCTCCCTTACTTTATTGATGCTCAAGATACTTTCAACCAAAACATGTCCCAAGCTCAAGCTGTCATTGTTGCATTGAGTGGTGATGATCAATTTAGGTATATGAAACCTGAACACGTGGCCAGCTTACTATTGCTTACACTCGAACATCTTGAGCAACTTAATATATCGTATAAGCATATTTTGGCGGCTATAAAAGATGGAGGTGTGTGATGGGTTCAATGATAGTCGAAATGGATGCGAGAACGGCCGCGTATGAAGACTTTGAAATTGGGGCTAATGCTAATCCATATTCAAAACAATCAGCGGCATGGCGATTCTATGAAGCCGAGTACCTATCCTTGACGGAAGAGGTTTCGATTGATGTGAAATATGAGTAAGAGAAAATCAAAATCAGCTGCACCATTTGCCAACATTCCACATGTTGTATTTGAATGCCCAGACTATATAACTTTAAGTCCATACGCTGTAAAGCTATTAATGGAAATGGCGTATCAGTATAACGGGTTTAACAATGGTGACCTCTGCCCATCAATCACGCTAATGGCAAAGCGTGGTTTCAAGTCGAGCGCAACACTACGGAAAGTGATTTGTGAACTGGTGGATGCCAGGATGCTTGTGCTTACAAAACAGGGCGGCAAAAACCTAGCCAGTTTATATGCAATTGCTTGGCAGCCTATCGATGAATGTCCAAAGAAACGGTTAGAAATAAGCTCCACTACTACTCCTTGGCGACAGTTTTATGTTGAACGACAGCGCGGTTGGCCTAAAGAATTAGATTCCCTTATTCAAAAAGTGAACAAAATTAGTTCAAAAGCTGAACGAGTAGTGAATTTTCGACAGGCGAGTTAGTTCAGTAATTGAACTAGTTAGGCCCTATTGCGGGTTTTTCTTTGTTCAGAAATTGAATACCTTTATAGATCTAGCCATACCTATAGTTTATTTAGGCAATGGTATTACGATAGTGAGCTGGAATATGAGTGAACCAACAAAAGCAGTGAAAAAGAAAATCAAATTGGATATGAAGCCAAATAGCAAAGTCGGTAGGCTCATAAAGCAGAGTGGCATTGAGGGTATTTCTATAGATACGATCAATTCAATCATGCTTCCATTGTTTAAATTAATAACCTATCAAGATGGAGATCCAGAAAAAGCGATAAACACCTCAATAACTCTCATTGCTGCTGCTGACCCAAAGAGTCAACTTGAACTTATGTTGGCTACACAATTAGCCATAACACACGTCACATTGGGAAAAAGTGCACAGCTATTAGAAAATAATTACGCAGACGTTAAAACGATCAACAGCTTGGGGAATCTATACACCAAGTTATCGAGGTTAGGTATCGACCAGATCAATACTCTTGAGCGTATGAAAGGCAAAGGCCAGCAGAAGATCATTGTTGAAAAGGTGAATATTGAAGCTGGTGGCCAGGCTGCCATTGGTGTCTATGAGGGGGTGGGGGTAAATGCTAAAAAAGGACTATAAAGCCCATGTAGCGGCTAATCGGTTTGACCTAAATACCCTGCCCGATTGTGGAGCTAAAACGCGCTCAGGTGGCCAGTGCAAGCACAAGGGCAACATTCGTAATGGTCGATGTAAACGCCACGGGGGAGCCTCTACAGGACCGACGAACCAGGCCTTTGGAAAGAGTCACCATCGCTATGTTCACGGCCTTAGAACTAAAGAGGTCATCGTCATGCGTAATCTGGTAACACAGATGAATAAGTCATTAAAAGACCTAGTGTAGCGTGTCAGAAAAGGTATCTCGAGCCCACAAAAAAAATAGATTCATATATGTATTACAGCGTAGTCGTTTGCGTATTTTGACTCATGTGTGGCTTCACTATTCGGCAGATGCTAGTTGAAATTAGTGTGACTAAAAAAAGTGTTGACAAAGATTGTCGACAATCCTTATAGTGGTAACTCTAATATGGTAACTCTATTAGAACTGGCAACTATAATAATTAAAGTGTCAGAATTGAATTTAGCAGGAGTTTAAAATGCAACGTAAAAGCTTAGTAAAAGCAGCGCTAACAGCGTTAACGCTAGCCGTATCGTATTCAACAGCAGTATTTGCCGGCAATCCAGTTTTAAAAATTGGCTTTGTTGGAGTAACCAGTGGCCCAGCAGCCTCTTGGGGTATTTCAAACCAGCGGTCCATGGAGACACGTGCGGCTTGGATTAATGAAACAGGTGGTTACACGATTGGTGCTACAACCTACGACATCGAGATCGTTTCATTCGATGATCAGAAAGATCCCAAACGAGCAATTGCTGGAATGGAGAAGATGGTACAGCAAGGTATTCATTACGTTGTAGGGCCAAACGTTGACGATGGAGCTGCTGCTGTACGCCCAGTTGCTGAAGCTAAAGGCGTCATGTATTTCCCTTATGCATTCCCTAAATCGCTATATGTAGCACCTGCATCTAATGCAATCCTTGGTATGGTAGCAAACTACCAATCTGGACCAGCTATATACAAGTATCTTATGGCTGAAAAGAACGTTAAAACTGTTGCGTTTGTTGCAGCTAACGAGTCTGATCCGCTGAGTCAGCGAATTGGTGGTATAGCCGCTGCAGAAGCTTTAGGGCTGAAAGTTGTTTCGTCTAATGTTACATATCAAGTCGACACCACGGACTTTACTCCAGTGTTAACGCCGGTAATGCGCACTAGACCTGATCTTTTAGTGTTGTCTGGAGTATCGCCAGCGAACGCTCCTCAATTGATCCGCTCAGCTCGCGAATTAGGCTTTGAGGGCGTAATTTCTACTGAAACAGCACAGGATGCTGGGGTGCTTGCTGAAGGTGCGGGCGATCTTGCTAATGGATTTATCTCAGTTGGAGGTGCGTCAACACCTGCACTTGCATCACCAATGATGAAAGAATTCGTTGTACGTTATACCGAGATGTTCGGGGAGTATAATGACGAGTCAAATACAAAGGTATATGCTTTGGAATATATACTTGAAACCCTCAAAGCTGATCCAGCGGCAATAAATGACGTGGAATCTTTCAAGGCTACGATGGACGTGTTTGAAGCGCCTAACCCTTACATGAACGGTGATGCGACGTTACGCTATGTGGGTATATCTTCTTTTGGCCAGCGCCGTCAGATTTCTATTCCACTAGTTGTTAATGTATATCAAGACGGTGTATTTGAGACGCTGTTTGTTGGTGAAGTGGACTAATAGTTCCATAAACTTTCAGGAATTCTCCTGAGTGCATATTCCCTGGGCAAGTAAGCCCGGGGCTTTTTTTAATAAAGGAGAACCAATGGAACAAATATTGGCTAATGGTGTTTATCTAGGCTCCCAATATGCGATGATCGCTCTTGGTTTAACTCTAATATTCGCACTCATGAACGTCCTTAACTTTGCTCATGGACAGATGTATGTGATCGGGGGTTTTGTTACCTATACGGTCTATGGACAGTGGGGTGTTCCATTTATTTTGGCCCTTGTTATGTCATGCATAACCTTGGCTATCATAGGAGCGCTTATAGAAAAATTCCTTTTTGCCCCAGTAATAAAAGGATCTGCCCGAGAAGAAAGTACAATGCTCTTGGCTGCAGGAATTGCGTTCTTTTTAGATGCTGTAATCTTGTTAGTTTTTGGCGAAAAGCAGCGTGGTGTTCCAAAAATCATTGACGGTGTGTTTAATTATGACTTCTTAATAATCATGCCCTACGATCGAATCCTGATATGTGTCCTCGCTATACTATCAATAGTCTCGTTTATTGGCTTAATGCAGTATACAAAGACGGGGCGTGCGCTGCGTGCCTTGGCGCAAGATAGAACCGCCGCCCAATTGATGGGTGTGAATGTGGACCGTCATTCAATGATTGGGTTTGCGTTTGGTGCAATGTTAGCTGGTTTAGTTGGTGGCCTACTGGTCACGATCACTGGTGTCAACCTTGGCATGGGTGGGCCAACATCAATCAAAGCGTTCATGATGGTAATGATCGGGGGCGCTGGTGTGATCTCTGGAGCTATCTGGGGTGGCATTATTCTTGGATTCATGGAGGCCATTGGCCTGGCTCTTTTGTACGAGTATGGCGACATCACTTACCTACTGATTTTCCTAAGTCTCATGATTTTTCTAGCCTTCAGGCCGCAAGGCTTAATGGGCAAACCATGGGGTTGATATAATGTTAAATTTTCCCACAAAAAAATTAGTTAATGTTGGATTATTCCTTTTTGCAGTCTTTATAGGTGTTCCTTTAATGATTAGCCTGACAGGGCGCTGGGATTTCTACTTTACTCTAACGTCGGTGGCACTTTTGGCTATTGCTAGTGCGGGTGTCTGGTTAACGTTCTACATTGGTAGGATAAATATTGGACAAGGAGCATTTGCACTAATTGGTGCTTATGTTTCAGCTATCCTAGTTGTTAAAGTTGGGTGGTCGTTCTGGGTATCGCTTCCACTAGCGGGTTTGTTCGCGGCATTAGTAGCAGTGTTGATAGGTTTGCCAATACTGCGTTTGCGAGGTGTTTATTTTGCAATGATCACCCTTGTTCTAACGCAGGTTGTAACTTTAACCGCACTTGCGCTGCCCATAACAAATGGCGCAAGGGGTATCTCGTCTATTCCTTTGCCATCGGGTGTAACCTTGTTTGGTATTTCTCTTATTTCTGACTTTGCAGATATGGAGAACACTAAACTGGCCTTCTATATTACTGCTTGCATACTTATGGTGGCGACTTATGCCACTTTATATCGGTTGGTTAACTCCCGGTTAGGACACCTGTGTAGGTCGATGCAGCAAAACGAAGATTTGGCCAGCTCTATTGGAGTAAATATTGCACATATTCGCATTGTGATTTTTGCTATCTCAAGCTTTTTTGGTGGCATTGGCGGTGCAGTGTTTGGGTCTATTGCACAATCTGTTTATCCTTCGAGTTTCCAGGTAGTCGACTCAGTAAACTTTATGTTGAACTGCTTCCTTGGTGGCTTGGGTTATGTCTTTGGGCCGATGTTAGGCACACTAGTTTTGTATTTTGGCTGGGATTTGCTATACGAACTTGGCGAATACCAAATGTTGATTTACTCAGCAATTTTAATCGCCGTAATCCGGTTTCTTCCAAATGGTTTGCTAAGTGTAAGGCTTAGTAAAGGAGGGAGGAAATGAGTACTATTTTACAAATTAAAAACGTCACCAAGAAATATGGCGGTTTGATTGCAAACAACGATATTAGCTTTGACGTTGCCGAAAATGAAATTTTATCGGTCATTGGGCCGAATGGAGCTGGTAAATCCACACTATTTAAGATGATTTCTTCCTTCACTCCAGTAACTTCAGGGGAAGTTCTCTATCGTGGTGAAAAAATATCCAACCTAAAACCACATATCGTTGCACGAAAAGGTATTGTCAGGACGTTTCAAGAAACTACGATTTTTAAGAGCATGACAGTGCGTCAGAGTGTTGTAGTTGCTCAGCATTTAAAGGCCAAAGCTTCGTTAGCAGGGTATTTTTGGGGAACCAAGGCTGCAAAAAAAGACGTGATTGCTTTTGAACGCTATGCAGATGAATTGTTGGAATTCCTTGGTATGTCTGAAATTAGTGATGAGCTAGCCACCAACTTGCCACAGGGCAGTCTGCGTGCTTTAGGTATTGCTATAGGTCTAGCAACAGATCCTAAAATACTTCTGTTAGATGAGCCTTTTGCTGGAATGAATCATGATGAAACCATGCATATGGTTGATCTTGTTCGATCTGTGCGTGATGAACGTGGAGTGACAGTAATGCTGGTAGAGCACGATATGCCAGCTGTTATGACTATTTCTGATCGAATTGTAGTTCTAAACTTTGGTGAAAAGATTGCCGAAGGCAAGCCCTCTGAAATTCAGAGTAATGAAAAAGTCATAGAGGCCTATTTGGGCAGTGTTGATGACGAAATTGGGATGTGAACTATGAAACCTATCTTAGATTTCAAAAATGTTGAGCTTTATTACGACCATGTCTACGCGTTGAAAGGCGTTTCTTTGACGGTTAATCAAGGAGAGACAGTTGCGCTAATAGGTGCAAATGGTGCGGGGAAGTCTTCAATTTTACGTGCCATCACGGGACTTGCTAAACCTACCCAAGGAACAGTGGAATTTGAAGGAGAGCGGGTTGATGGTACTGACCCTTCTGACATAGTCAAACGAGGAATCGCAATGGTCCCAGAGGGACGTCGTGTATTTCCATTTATGTCTGTCAAAGACAATTTAATGATGGGTGCTTTCACAAGAAGTGACAAAGCTGGTATTCAGGACACGCTCGAAAGTGTCTTAGCGCGGTTTCCTCGCCTTAAAGAGCGCTATGGCCAAGCGGCGGGAACATTGTCAGGCGGTGAACAGCAAATGATGGTAATTGGTCGCGCATTGATGGCTAAGCCTAAACTGTTATTACTTGATGAGCCTAGTCTCGGTATTGCACCCAAATTAGTGCAGGATATAGCCCGCTCGATCGTTGCCATCAATCGTGATGAAGGTGTGTCTGTTCTGCTTGTAGAGCAAAACTCTCGTATGGCACTTAGTATTTCACACCGTGCTTATGCCATGGCTACCGGTAAAGTCGTAATCGAAGGTAATTCCAAAGAGTTACTGCACGATGATCGTATTAAGGCTGCATATCTTGGCGGTGAGGTTTAACAAATAATGAAGATTTTAATAGTAAATCCAAACACTACAGCTTCTATGACTAAAAAAATCGAGATAGCTGCGAAGGCTGCTGCAAGGCCAGATACCCAAATTGTGGCTACTAATTCACAAAATGGCCCAAAGAGTATTCAAGGTTTTTTAGATGTCGCAACATGTGTGCCTGGCCTGCTTGAAGAGGTCAAACAGCACACGGACGTTGATGCTATCGTCATTGCATGTTTCGATGACACTGGGCTTGATGCAGTGCGTACATTAGTGTCAGTTCCTGTTTTGGGTATTGGAGAAGCTGCATATCATGCAGCGAGTATGATCGCGTCAAAATTTAGCGTAATTACAACTCTATCTCGTTCTGTTCCCGGGCTTGAGAATAACTTGATGCAATATGGTTTAGCACAAAAGTGTGTCCGTGTTCGCGCTACGAATATACCGGTGCTTAAGATTGAAAAAGGCGATCCGGAAACTATATCTAAAATTCGATCTGAAATCCGTGAGGCAATTGAACATGACAATGCAGAGGCTATAGTTCTAGGTTGTGCTGGGATGACGGATCTCATGGCTGATTTGAGCGAAGAGTTCGGCCTGCCTGTAATTGATGGTATTTCAGCCGGAATCACTTTTGCTGAAGCGTTAGTGAATAATGGATTGAAAACGTCGAAGATAGGAGCTTATTCAGCCTAATCGTTGTGATCTGTGATTGTGTTTGCTAGTTACTGCATTACAAAATAACTTTTTCATAGGCTTGTGGTTCACCAACCCCACTTCAATCAGGCGGCAAATAGTTTCTTTCAATAGGATCCTTTTTAGTTGGAGCCTAGAATAATCCCTAAGTCGTCATGAGGTGGTTTTGTAATATGCATATCAAGACCATTTTGAATATGTTTTAAATGAGTTTTCAACAGAGCTTCAGCTTTATCTGGTTCGCCCGATTGGATGGCATTCAAAATCTTGTTATGTTCATCATCAGGGCAGCTTGCATCTTTCGAGGAGCCAAATAAACCTACAATTAGTGAGGTGCGTGTGACTAGTTCCCGCATCATTCGTAAGATGAATTGATTCCCAGTTGCCTCAGCAAGTTTAGTATGAAATTCACCAGACAGGCGGATTATCTCTGTGCGTTCGTTTTGATCGCGGGCTGCATCTTCTAGTGCGATATGATCTGTAAGAAGCGCTAGACTTGATTCACTTATACCTGCTGCGAGTTGTCGGACCAGTGGAGGCTCTATCAGCTGTCGAGCTGCAAATACATCACTCGCCTCGGACTTATCTGGGCAAGCTACAAATGCCCCGCGATTTGAATGTAGTTCTATAATGCCTTGGCTGGAGAGCAGAAGTAATGCGCGTCGCACATGCATGCGCCCAACTCCAAAGATTTCACAGAGGCGCCCCTCGCTCAATTTAGTGTTGGGTGCAAGCCTTTGCTCTATCACAGCTTTATAAACTTCCGCGACGATCAAACTGACTTCGGATGCGGGTTTTGGGGTGTGTGTATCAGGTCCTTTGGACTGCAATTTATTTTCCACAACTTTCCTTAAAAAGGATTATCATCTATTAGATAGTATATATTTTTAAGCTGGAAAGTAACATAGTCTTGGCTTGTGGAATGAAGTAAATTTGATCTTAATGCAGCTTTAAGTCATCTAGATTAGTTGGTTTGTGGCTCCTAGAGGAGAAAGTAAAAAGGTAGGTTTTTTGTCAGAATGGGGGTATTTATGGGGGTACATGTATATACTTTTATAATTAAATATATATAAATTATATAGTTAAGTATCTAATTCAACTCCGGCCGCCGGTACCAACAAAAGTCCTGTGAGGGAGATAAGTTGCTGATTTAGATAAGTTTTTGTTTAATAGACAGGAGCAGTAGTCATGACAGTAACACAATATCCTTCGTATACTTACACCACGTTAGGTGTATGTTATTACTCTAAGTAAGTTTTTAGAGACCTTGTACATCACTATATTACAGGCAAAGTAGTGATTTTTACGCACAGATTCTGTCATCAAGGATTTTTGTGTGTGCTTGTAGGTAATATCTAAGTTTAGTGGTTATTAGTTAAAGCGCCGTCTTTAATTTGCTGCCTTAGAAATATGAATTTTGGTAAGGCGATATCCCACCTTGGTTGAATTACCTAAAGGTTTTATCGGACTCTACCTATGTAAATAAATCGTAAATAAACAATATTTATTTTGTAAAAAAACGTATATTTTTTGTAAGCAAATTCGTAAAGCTGTTAAAAAATAAACTAATAAAGCCAAAAATAAATTCTAAATAATATTTTAAGTAGACCCTTTTCAAGATAGGTTTAGAAAGCTGTTTTATTCAATAAGATATGGTGCCATTGTTGTTAGGCTTAACTTCTTATATAAAGCTAATCAATCGTTGGTGGCCTATTTTAAAAAATGGATTTTTGGGCTGCGCTAGAACGAAGTTACTCTATTTAAGTCTTAAGATCATTTTTTTTATGCCCTATAAAAGGCCCTTGAGTACACTGAAATCACGGTTTTGATCAAAAAATATAATATTAGAAGAACACACAGTCTAGATTTTAAAGCAGGTCATAAAATCAATTTATCTAACATTCATTCTCAGTAAAACATCCAATTTAATGTATCTAAGTAGTTAGGTCATAATCAAAGCCCAAGCACGTTAGATTCTACCAATAATAAAGTGTAGTCAAAAAATACTAAAAATTTAGTGCTGAATAATCCCCATTATCGGTGACGTTTTTTGTCAGGATTAAGATTGATCAATTTTAATCAAGGCTTAGTTTAATACTAAAGTCTTAGTTTGCAGTGCTATTCAAATAAGGATAAATTAATTTACCCGTAACCTCTTAGTTGAAGACTTTGGTTGCGTTGTGGGCCAGTCCGAACGCTTGACCTTTGGCTGAGCATTCAGACGTTAATAATAACGTTATAAAAATTAGGGGTTACAAATGACTTATAACTTATCCTCCGCCGATCCGGTTGGGATGTCTTTTTGGTTAATTTCCATGGCGCTTGTTGCGGCTACAGCTTTTTTCTTTATAGAGCGTGATCGTGTTGATGGAAAGTGGAAGACATCGTTGACAGTGTCAGGCTTAGTTACGTTGATTGCTGCAGTTCACTACTTCTACATGCGTGACGTGTGGGTAGCTACTGGAACTTCTCCAACAGAATTACGATATATTGACTGGCTATTGACTGTGCCACTGTTAATGGTTGAATTCTACTTAGTTCTTGGTGCAGTAACAAAGGTACCGACTCGAGTATTTTGGAAGTTGCTACTTGGTTCTATTGCTATGTTGGTCTTCGGCTTTGCCGGTGAAACAGGCTTAATGGGCGTTACTTTAGCCTTCATTCTAGCAATGGCTGGTTGGGCGTTCATTGTTTGGGAGATTTTCAAGGGCGAAGCTAGTCAGATTAATGCTGGTCTTTCAAATGCCAACGTTCAGAAGGCTTATAAGTGGATGCTAATTTGTGTAACTATTGGTTGGTCGATCTACCCAATTGGTTACTTCTTCGGTTACATGGGCGGCGGTGCTGATTCAGCAACACTGAACATTGTTTATAACCTAGCTGACTTTATAAACAAGATCGGATTTGGTGTGATTATCTGGGCTGCTGCAGTAGCAGATTCAGACTCAAAGTAAATCAATCTGTTTAAGCTGTAGGAAGAGCCAGCGGTGCTGGCTCTTCCTTTTTAACCTAATAAAATAGCAATTAAACAGCGATAAGGGTACCAGTTATGCCCCGTACACACCTTACCCATAAAAAGACTTTGCTCACAGAACTAAACCTTCTGTACAAGCGTGAAATGCCGCAAGGTCAAAGTAGCTTGGCAGCCGCTGCCGAGTATCACTTCAAAAATCCAGGGAAAGCGTTTAGAGCTCAATTTGCTTTAGCCAGTGGTTCTGCCCTAGGTTTAAATATTTTAGATAATTTACATTGGGCAGCTGCATGTGAGCTGTTGCACAACGCTTCCCTTATTCATGATGATATCAGCGATGCCAGTATTCATAGGCGTGGTCAAGAAAGTATTCACCAACATTTTGGGTCTGATATGGCCCTATGCTTGGGTGACTGGATGGTTGCCAAGGCCTTTGAACTAGGTGCTAGAAATGCCCAACATAGTGGTGTTTTAGTGGCCTTATTAGCTCAGGCAATGCAGGAAACTTGTAGTGGTCAAATTTCAGATATTACTCAGCGTCAATGTTCGGACATAGAGCAATGGCAGCGAATTGCCAAAAGTAAGACTGCTCCACTTCTGGTGGCTCCAATCAAAGGTGCAGCAATAGCCGCTGGTATGGGTCCCAAAATAATAGGGCTGGACCAGCTGATAGGCTTATGTGGCCTAGCATATCAAGGCTGTAATGATATCGATGACATTATTCCATCAAGCCATCGTTCAAGTGACCTTGATGGGCGAAAGCCTAACTTAGTGATTAGCTTATTCGCCAAGGCTGAAGTGGGGCGAGAAGATTTTTTGCAGTGGTATCACACCGATGATAATAATCAATTAGGCCATTGGCAGCGCCGTATCGCTTCTAGTGGTGCCATTTTACAAGCCAGCGAGTTAGTAGATTGTTGGCTCCTAAAAGCAGAGCATCTAGTGACCCTGCTTCCCACTCAATTACGCACTGTGGCCCAAAGCTTAGTCGCTAATGTGAAGCAGAAAACACACATAAAAAATCAAGGGCAGATCGCTTGACAGTAAAAAAAATTGGACTAGGTAAAAAGGCGGTCATTGTTGGCGGAGGTTTTGCAGGCATAGCAACTGCGTTAAGGCTTAAAGCCTTGGGGTATGACACCACATTAATGGAGCGTTTAGGCAGCCTTGGGGGTCGTGCACAGGTGTTTGAGCGTGGGGGTTATCGTCATGATGCAGGCCCTACGGTGATTACCGCGCCATTTTTGTTTGATGAACTATTTGAGCTGTTCGACGAAACACTCAGCGATCATCTGGATTTTGTGCCGTTGGATCCTTTTTATCGTTTTCACTTTGCTGATGGCAGTCAATTTGATTATCGTGCCAGTATAGAAGACACCTTAGCTGAGATTAGACGTTTTAATCCCGATGATGCAGATGGTTATTTGAAGCTACTTGATAAGTCTAAAAAAGTTTATGATGTTGGCTTTAAGCAGCTTGCCCACAGGCCTTTCACGCGTATCTGGGATATGGCCAAACAGGTGCCAGCCCTATTGATCCTCAAATGTTATAAAACGGTTTCACAGATGGTTAATAGCCATCTTAAACACCCCCTTATTCGCCAAGCTTTTTCGATTCACCCTTTGTTGGTGGGTGGTAATCCCTTTAAAACTACCGCTATTTACACACTCATCCATTATCTTGAAAGGCGTTGGGGAGTATTTTTCTGCATGGGAGGTACTGGCAAACTGGTGGAAGAGTTGGCGGCACTTATGGACCGCCATGGTATCAATATTGAACTCAATGCTGATGTGGACGAAATTATTGTGGATAACAATCAAGCTACTGGAGTGCGCTTAAATAATGGCAAAATAGTTGGTGCTGATATTGTTGTGTTTGGAGGTGATCCTGAAACCTGTTATCAGCATTTGTTGCCTAAGAAGAAGTCACGACTTCCCAAGGTAAAAAAGCACTATAGTATGGGCCTCTACGTACTCTATTTTGGTACTAAAAAGTTATACCCAGACATCGCCCATCATAGTATTTGGATGGGGCCTAGATTTAAAGAGTTACTGGCAGAAATTTTTGACGCCAAGCACATGAGCGAAGACTTTTCACTTTATGTTCATCGGCCTACAGCTACAGATAAGAGTTTTGCACCTCCTGGATGTGAGTCCTTTTATGTGCTTTGCCCAGTTCCAAACTTACAGGGCAAGGTTAATTGGGAGACTGAAGCTGAGGTGCTGCGAGATCGCATAGTCAATACACTAGAGGCGACTATATTGCCAGACTTGTCTTCTGTGATCGAAGAAGTCTTTTGGATGACCCCAGAAGATTTTGAAAAGGACTACCGTTCCATGCACGGTGCTGGTTTCTCTATAGAGCCAAGACTTACCCAATCTGCTTGGTTTCGCTTTCATAATCGCGATCAAGCACTAAATAATCTTTACTTTGTTGGAGCTGGTACCCATCCAGGGGCTGGATTACCAGGAGTTATTAGCTCTGCTAAAGTGGTTGAAGAATTACTTACTGGGGTTGAAGTAGGTTCAGGTGGTTAAGCTATGACCTCTTTATCACCGAATCGAGACAATTTGATGCAGCCCCAACAGGTATTAGCCCACCATGGTAAATCATTTTACTGGGCGAGTAAGTTTTTGGGTGCTGAGCTAGCTGATCGAGCTGCTAGTTTGTATTTATTTTGTCGCTTTGTAGATGATTTAGCAGATGGTGACCTGCCTGATCGGCAGGAATCATTGAAAGATATTCGCGAGCGCTTAGAGGGAAAAGATATAGCTACTGGGCTAGAAGTTGAGGCTTTTATTAACCTAGCTAACGACCATAATATACCGCTTAGTGCGGCCATAGAGCTGCTTGACGGCATGTTAAGCGATCAAAAACCTACGGCGCTAGCTAATGAAGCTGAGCTGTTAAGATATTGTCATGCAGTTGCAGGTACCGTGGGTCTGATGATGTGTCGAGTGTTAAATTGCGATGAGCCCCGCGCTGATAGCTTTGCTATTGACCTGGGTATTGCCATGCAACTCACTAATATTTCCCGTGATGTGCTTGAAGACGCCAAGATGAATCGACGTTACTTACCGGCAAGCTGGGTCAATATTCCTCCAGAGCAGATTGCTGATGCTGATGTGGCTTGCCAGCAACAAGTGGCGCAAGCCATCACTGCGTTGCTAGATTTGTCAGAGCATTATTATGCCAGTGCACAGCTTGGCATACGTCTATTGCCGTTTCGATCAAGGCTATCTATCGCTATTGCGTTGCGCGTATATCGACAGATAGGTTGGGTACTCAAGCGGCGTAAAATGGTATGGTGGAATGGTCGAGTCATTGTCAAAGGTAGTGAAAAACTATGGCTTAGCTTTCGCAGTATAGCGGACCTGTGGCCCAAAAAAGTGCCACCACACCATGCCCAACTGCACCAACATTTAAAGGGGTTAGCCGGTGTCCAGCCCAGATGAAATTATTGATATAGACATTGCCATCATTGGTGGAGGCAGTGCTGGTATGGCTTTGGCAACCAAAATTGATGGTGTATCAACGAAAATATTCGAACCCAAAACTGTCGCTGAACGTGATTGCAGCTGGGCCCTTTGGGCACATCCATCCCAGCTAAACGAGCTAAGGCCTGCAATACGAGGTAGTTGGGATCAATGGCGGTTAATAGATTATGACAGTGAAGTTTTTCACCATAGTCATGCCTATCGTTATACGAGTCTCAGCGCAGCAAAGTACTTACAGCACTGTGAAACCATGCTCAAAAAGCCAGACATGATGGTAAGGGCCTCGGTTGAGAATATCTTCTTTGAGGGAGGTGGTGCACGATTTAGCGCCAATGGACAAAACTACTGTGCCCAAACCATTTATGATAGTAGGCCACCGGTCTCTAAATCTGATAGCTTGCGCCAGCATTTTATGGGGTGGGAGGTTATGCTCAAAGAACCCATAGACGATGCTAGCGTAGTCACTTTAATGGATTTTCGTGTAGATCAGTCTAGAGGGCTACACTTTATCTATGTCCTCCCTTATTCAGATCGACACTTATTGATTGAATCGACCATGATATCAGCTCAGTTAGAAGATAAAGACTGGTATCGTGATGCTATCAAAAAATGGCTTACTGATCGCAAGCTTGAGGTTGAATCTCAGTTAAGTGAAGAATATGGTGTTATTCCTATGGATACTGTTGAACCACAAAATTCCAAGGTTAATAATATTGGCGCTGCGGGTGGGGCAGTAAGATTGTCTTCTGGTTATGCCTTTAGTACGATTCAAGCGCAGATGAGTTTACTAGCAGCTTCTATAACTCAAGGTGATCGGGAAGTTGAAAGGCCCTTCTCTAAAGGTTTGATGTTTTTGGATAAGGTATTTAATCGTGCACTGAGTGCCCAAGTCGATCAAGGTGTAAGCTTGTTTATGGCTACTGCGAAAGCCCTTAATGCCGAGCAATTCTCCCAGTTTATGTTAGGCAAGGCAGGCCTAGTGGCATGGGCTAAAGTAATATTAGCAATGCCTAAGTGGGCGTTTATCAAATCAGCTTTAAGGCAATTATTTAGTCATGACTAGTTGGGATCTAGCCGCTATTGGAGCAATAATATTTATTGGTGTGCCACATGGGGGTCTGGATGGTGCAGTAGCGCGCAGGATTGGCTGGCCTAACGGCATGATGGCGTGGATTGGGTTTAATCTTAGCTATGTGTTTCTGGCAGGTTTGGTGGCTTGGGCCTGGTTACAATGGCCATTATTGGGTTTGTCAGGTTTCCTCATCATCTCAGCATTACACTTTGGCGCCAGTGATATCGCCAATACTAGATCATCAATCATGGAGAAGTCTTTCTTGCGGTGGCTACCACTGATATCCCACGGTGGTTTGGTATCTATTGCCATTCCTAACTTTCAGGCCTCGTCAGTGCAGTCATTGTTTACTCTTTTGGTAGGCAATACGGGTGCGGCTATGCTTATCAATACCTTATCTTTATTCCTGTTACCTTGGCTACTGTGTGTGACCGCTTATTTAGGTTATGCTTTTATATATCCAGTATGGCGCAAACCACTGCTGAGTCTCGTCTTACTGTTAATACTAGCTTGGTGGTTGCCACCGCTGATCAGTTTTGCTGTGTATTTTTGTTTGTACCACAGTCGCAATCACTTATTGCGTGTATGGTTTAGTATTAATAAAGAAAGAGAGCGCCGAAGAAGTTTTATTGAAGCTATGGTCTATAGTGTATTAGCTTGGGCTAGCGTCTTGGTATTCCTTTTCATTGTTCCAAACACCCTCACTACAGCCCTAGTGCAAATAACATTTATCGGCCTTGCGGCACTAACGGTGCCTCATATGTTGCTGGTTGACCTAGCTAATAAGCTCAATAAATGACTTTAAGTTACATATACAAAGTGCAAAACTTCTAATAGATTGGCTACATTGGCGGCTAAAAATTAGCTTTTGCACAGCCAAGGCGAATTAAGACTTAGCCCTTATAGTAATTTAGACCCGCTTTACCCTCTAGGCTTGCAAGTAAATTAGTTAGGATTGAAAATGTAGTTACATATCTAAGACTGCGGTTGCTTTTTATTTGTAATTTGTAATTTGTAATTTGTGTTAATGTGGCTTAAAGCGGATGAATAATCAAGGTGCTTTCAGCTGCGTGGTAAGAGGGCTAGCGGGCGCTTCACCAAGCATATTTATCTGCGCAATAATGATAGTGATCGCGTAACACAATATAATAATCCGCTGTTTAAAAAGGAGGTGTTAATATGCCTAAAGGCTATCTCATTGGGTTTGTTAAAGTCACTAATGGGCAAGAATTTAAGGCCCGCTATAGTTCAAAAGTCGTTGGCGTCTTTGAAAAGTATGAGGGTAAGTTTCTCGTTCAAACTAGTGTTGCAAGCCATCACGAGGGTCGTGACTTTGACCGCCATGTTGTTGTTGAATTTCCAAGTTTAGAAAAAGCAGTATTAGCTGTAGATAGTAAAGAGTATCAAGAGATCAAATGCCATAGAATAAGTAATAGTGACATAGACTATGGATCATTTATGCTAGTGTCAGGCGTTTAATTATTGCGCCTTTAGGGTAGGCTTATGCTGCGCTGGGTTAATACATAAAAAATAGTGGGGTAGGTGTGCGTTATTTACATACGATGATAAGAGTAAAAGATTTAACTGCTTCGTTAGATTTTTGGTGTAACCAGTTGGGTTTGGTTGAAGTGAAGCGTTCAGAGCATGAGTCTGGACGATTCACTTTAGTATTTTTGGCAGGTGCTATTGATGAAGCTCATTCGCGTGAGACGCAGGCGCCTTTGCTAGAGCTTACGTACAACTGGGACGAGAGTGAAACCTTGAGTACAGGTAGAAGCTGGGGACACTTAGCGTATGAGGTGGATGATATATACCAACTTTGCCAAGCATTGATGGATGAAGGCACTGTGATCAATCGTCCGCCTCGCGATGGTCATATGGCATTTGTAAAATCACCTGACGGTGTTTCCATTGAATTATTGCAGGCTGGTAATGCTTTAGAGCCAATGGAGCCATGGATCTCAATGGCTAATACTGGCGTTTGGTGAGCCTGAATAATAAATGCAGCTTTTTACTAGTTAATTGCAATAAGTGTTTGACGTGCAAGGAATAATTGGATATTATATGCGCACTTTGATGCGGGGTGGAGCAGTCTGGTAGCTCGTCGGGCTCATAACCCGAAGGTCGTAGGTTCAAATCCTGCCCCCGCTACCATTTTTAGGTAAGTGTTTTTACACTTACCTTTGACGGAAGTCATAAAGGAGTAATTCAGGGGTTCATGTCGTGACGCGTTTGTCACCTTGAGACTGAATACATATAGTCAACAAAAAGCCCCTCTTTTGGGGCTTTTTGCGTTTTGGGATATTAAAATGGCAGGTGCAGCAGCACAAATTGAAGCATTAGTAGCGCCAGCAGTGGTTGCTTGTGGGTGTGAGCTTTGGGGTATTGAGTATATATCACAAGGCCGTCATACCACTTTGCGAGTTTATATAGACCATGCCAAAGGCATCGGCGTGGAGCAGTGTGCTGACGTGAGTCGTCAAGTGGCTGCTGTAATGGATGTAGAAGATCCTATAACGGGTGAGTACACACTTGAGGTGTCATCGCCCGGGTTGGATCGTCCTTTGTTTAGCTTGGAGCAATACCAGGCTAGCATTGGTGAGAAACTAACGTTGAAATTGCGTTTGGCTTTTGATGGCCGTCGCCGTTTTACTGGTTTGCTCAGCGGCATCGAAGGAGATGACGTACTATTGCAAGTTGATGATGAAGAGTATTTGCTGCCTTTTGACAGCATTGAAAAAGCCAATATTGTACCGCGCTTTTAAGCTCGGTTTTATAAGTCCAAATTAAGTGAGAGCTTGAAATGAATAAAGAAATTCTGTTAGTGGCAGAAGCGGTTTCAAA